>Ga0224507_10000490_pt1 | contig 15519 bp, 7 predicted proteins | sample SF_Jan12_sed_USG_3_FD_170159 | JGI IMG/M metagenome (GOLD analysis project Ga0224507, IMG submission 170159) | Sediment microbial communities from San Francisco Bay, California, United States - SF_Jan12_sed_USGS_13 | ecosystem: Environmental > Aquatic > Marine > Sediment | place: USA: California... | reverse complement strand
TTTTTTCGTTAATATACTTTTTAAGTTCGACGATAGCTTCTGGGCCGCGAACAAAGGACAATGCTATAAAATCCACCCCATTCTCGATCCCAAAATCGATATCCCGCCAATCTCCCTCGGTAATCGAGGGCAAATCAGCACTCTTACCTCGTATATTTATATGACGGCGTGAAGTGAGCAGACCACCGTCAAGACATTTGCACACCACATCGGTTTCACATTTATCCTCAACCAAAAAACTGAGCATACCACCATCCACCAAAACGATATCCCCGATTTCCACTTCGTTTACGAAACCATCATGTCTAACCTCCACACTATTGGGTTCAAGAACAGGTCGATGTTTTATGGTCATGGTCAGGATATCGCCTTTTTTCAAGACCATATCTCGCGGTAAATCACCGGTACGGACTTCCGGCCCCTTGGTATCCAGCAGTATAGCGATGTTAACTTCCAATTTTTTATTAATGGTGCGAATGTGGCGAATTACATCGTAATGCCAATCATAGGAACCGTGGGACATGTTAAGCCTAGCAACATTCATCCCCTTATCCGCCAATTGTTTCAATACATCAAAATCAACGCTCGCAGGCCCAATGGTGCAAATGATCTTTGTTTTACGCATGGATTTCCCAAGAAATAAAAGGTTAATATATTTTACAGGATCGCTAATTTTTACCGCTCTTGTCAAGGAATATGCAAACTATTAATCAAACCCTTTGACCTAAAGCAATTCTCATTATAACAATTAATATTTATCTATAGAAAACCGCATGAAGATGAGGTGCCTGTGACCACTTTCAAATGAGCACTGCATTAAAGTTGGTTATGAACCCTGTGACCAGGTACCAAATAATGTTTTGTAAAACACTAACCAATTGTAAGTTCATCTACTCTTGCACCATATAGAATGCACAGAAACAAATTAAAGCGCAAGAATAGATTACTTTTACATAACTAATCGGAGTTATTATTCTCCGCCAGTACAAAAGCAAAATAATACGGTATCGTTAATGAACAACAAAATATCTGGAAAGAGCGCTCCAAAAAGTGTAAATGTCATACACTGTTTCTAGATTTTCAATCCTAAATCTGTCACTAATTAAATACCGTTATAATTACGGCACGCAAGCCGCTAACTATTCCCATCTTATCACCAGTAAATAGATAAAAACGCCCATGAGTTCAGATTTCGTTCATCTTCATGTTCACACCCAGTACTCCATGCTCGACGGGGCCATTCGGCTTGCCGATCTGATTAAAAAGTCCCAAGAGTTTGGGATGGACAGTGTTGCCATTACCGACCACGGAGCGATGTACGGAGCACTTGAATTTTATGAAAAGGCTGGGAAGGCTGGGATCAAACCCATTGTGGGCTGCGAATTTTATGTGGCTGAAAAAAGCCGATTGCAAAAAGACGCCAATGCCGGGGAAAACTTTCACCTGGTGGTGCTAGCCCAAAATGAAGCCGGTTACAAGAATCTGATGCGACTTGCCTCCATCGCTCAGACGGAGGGTTTTTATTACAAACCGCGCATTGACCGCGAAGTTCTGTATCAACACCAGGAAGGACTCATTGCCCTCACCGCCTGTTTACATGGGGAGCTAGCCTGGCGTTTAAATCATAACGACCCGGATGGAGCGCGAGAACGGGCCATTGAAATGCAAAATGTATTTGGCGACCGGCTCTATTTAGAGCTTCAGGAAAACGGCATGCCGGAGCAGAAAATTGCCAATGACGGCTTGATGCAGTTGGGACGAGACCTTGGAATTAAGGTGGTAGCCACCAATGATTGCCATTACCTCAACCGTGAAGAATCCTATGCCCATGAGGTTCTTCTCTGTATCCAGACCGGTCGTACCATTAATGATCCCAAACGGTTTCGTTTCTCCACCAATGAACTTTATTTCAAATCGCCCAATGAAATGGCCCGCAGCTTCAGCTACTGCCCAGAGGCATTGGCCAATACCCTGGAAGTGGCTGAGCGCTGTAATCTTGAGCTAAAATTTGGGGCCCATCACTTCCCTATCTTCCCATTACCAAAAGAAGAGAGTCTGGAAACCCTGTTTGACAAACAGTGTTGGGATGGTTTGGAAGAACGATTAAGTGACCTACGTGAACTGAGTGAGGTAAGCCCTGAGCTAGAAAAAAAATACCGTGACCGTCTCACCATGGAGATCGGAATCATTCAAGAGATGGGGTTTTCCGGATATTTCCTCATAGTAGCCGACTTTATAAACTGGGCCAAGGATCATGACATCCCGGTAGGGCCGGGTCGTGGTTCTGGAGCAGGTAGTCTCGCGGCTTACTGTATGCTGATTACCGATATTGATCCCATACCCTATGGGCTAATATTTGAACGTTTTCTTAATGTGGAACGGATGTCCATGCCTGACTTTGACGTGGATTTCTGTAAGGATCGCCGCGACGAGGTCATAGCTTACGTACGCGAACATTACGGCGGTAGCAAGCATGTGGCCCAGATCGTGGCATACGGATCCATGAAAGCGCGCGCCGCGCTGCGTGACGTGGGTCGCGTCCTCGAAATCCCCCTGCCCCAAGTGGACAAGATTGCCAAGTTGATCCCCGATGAGATGAAAATCACCATCGACAAGGCCATCGATAAAGAACCGCGTTTGCGCGATGCCATGAAACAAGATGACCTGCGCGAACTACTCACTGTTGGTCGCACCCTGGAGGGACTCTCACGCCACAAAACCATCCATGCTGCCGGTGTTGTCATATCTCCTGGAGAGATGGTGGAATTTCTTCCGGTATGTGTCGGCCCCAATAAGGAGGTGCTGACTCAATACGACATGAAATACACCGAAAAAACCGGATTAATAAAATTCGACTTTCTCGGTCTCAAAACCCTCACGGTGATTGATCGCGCCCTAAAGCTAATCAAACATGATATCGGGGTGAAAGTGGCGATGAATAAAATCCCCATGGACGACCCGAAAACCTATGATTTACTCTGTCGCGGCGACAGTCTTGGCGTCTTCCAGCTGGAGAGCGAAGGAATGCGTGAGCTGCTGATCAAGATGAAACCCGAACAGTTCTCCGACCTCATTGCCCTGGTAGCCCTCTACCGACCGGGACCTCTGGACAGCGGCATGGTGGATACCTTTGTGGAAACCAAACACGGCCGTCAACTACCGGAATATCCCTTACCCCAAATAAAATCCGTGCTGGAGGAGACATACGGAGTTATCGTGTACCAGGAACAGGTTATGAAAATAGCTAACATCCTGGCACTTTACTCACTGGGAGATGCCGATATTCTACGCCGAGCCATGGGTAAAAAAATCCCCGAAGTCATGGAAGAGGAACGGGAAAAATTCATGTCTGGGTGCAAAAAAAATAATGTACCCGCTGACAAGGCTAAGTACATCTTCGATCTGATGGCCAAATTTGCAGGCTACGGCTTTAATAAATCACATAGTGCGGCCTACGCCCTCATTGCTTATCAAACCGCTTACCTCAAGGCCCATTACCCCTCCCAGTTTTTGGCCGCCCTGCTCTCCTGCGACAAGGACAATACCGATAAGGTAGTGCGCTATATCAATGAATGTAAGGCTAATAATATTGAGGTCTTACCTCCTGATCTTAACGAATCATTTCAGGACTTCACGGTTATCAACGACCGAGTCCGCTTCGGGTTGGCTGCGGTACGCAATGTGGGGGGTGCTGCCCTGGAATCCATTATTGCGGAACGAAAAGACAACGGACCTTATAAATCACTGGGGGATTTTTGTGGCCGAATCGATTCCAGCAAAGTAAACCGCAAGGTACTGGAAAGTTTAATTAAGGCCGGGGCATTTGATACTCTGAACGAAAACAGGGCCCAACTCTTCGAAATTATCGAACCATCCCTGGAACGCGCCAAAGCCATGCAGCGCGACAAGTTAAGTGGCCAGATGAATATCTTCAGCCTCACCCCTGGCAACGAAGCCGTTACCAATAACGAAGTTGAATTACCGGATATAGAAGAATGGCAGGAACTAAAAAAACTTGGTTTTGAAAAGGAAACCCTGGGTTTTTTCCTCACCGGCCATCCCTTGGCTGGAGTATTAGAGGAATTAAAGACCATTACTGATACCGACATTGCCGGACTAGCCAATTTTCGCGATGGTCAAGTCGCCAGACTGGGCGGATTAATACCTACCTACAAAGAACACAAATCAAAAAAAGGCGACCGGATGGCCTTTGCGGTCCTAGAGGATATGAGCACCAGCGTGGAAACCGTTATCTTTCCCCGTACCTTTGCTGAATGCTCACACCTTTTGGGCAGCGACGAGCCAGTTGTCATCGTAGGTAAGGTCCAACAAAGCGAACGTGGCCCCAAACTAATTGCCGAAAACGTAAACACCCTGCCCGGAGCCATAGAAAAATACGCCAGTGACGCAATAATAAAAATCAGAGCCAATCACAGCTCCAGACAGCAATTTGAGAGAATAAAAGAACTCCTATACCGCTTTCACGGAAGTTGTCCGGTGAAAATCACCCTCCATTATGATGGCCGAGGTGAAGTAGATATTGAAGTACTCAAAGACCTTCGGATAAAGCCAGGAACGGAATTCTCAAATGAAGTACAAAAAATTCTGGGGTATCAAGGAATTACCATAAACATGAGACAGCCAGAGGTACAGCAATGGAAGAAAAAAAGTTACAACGGTAAGGGACGATAAAAAATGTCTGTGAAATTGAGGTGATAAAAAATAGCTCTTGGCCAGACCAACCAGCTGAGAACAAATTCGTGTGAAAGAGAGAAAACAGGCCTCGTTTTCAGCCGATTACTCATTGATACAACCGATAATCTTCATCTCTACTTTACACTTTGTCCACTTTAAGGAGTCAAAATTCCAAAATTTGTTAAAATTTAATGCACTCCTTATTTTAAAAAACTTACAACTCAAAACCATCAACCAATATCTTCAATATCATATTGCAAAACAATGACGCTGTCACGGGTGGTCCATAGCCGTCAGGCTAAGGGTCAAACCAGCCGATTTTCCACGGTTATTGATACATGATCTCCTCTTGACAGGGGGATGCTACCATAAGTAGCGATTCCACAAGCAGCTCCATAGATCGTTCTTGTTTGCCTCTTGTTTCCAGCTGGGTAGGGTGCATTTAATGCACCGTTTTCGAACCTTATGGATAAACAAAAATGAGTGATAATGGTGCGTACGAAGCGGGCCGGGCTTTTTAATGGTGCGTAAAACGCACCCTACCACCGCTGCTTCAAGAGGGATCTAGGGATAGCAATTGACTAAGATGACAAACTCTATCATTATCACTCAAACAATCATTTCCAGTCAGGCTAAGCCTAAAAATAGTAAATACAAATAAAATATTAATGGATTATCGTAAGCTGCGGGCAGCCACAAGGATCGCCCCTACGTTGGCAAACACTATGAAACCACGACACTGGTATTGGAATTGGACCGTTAATCATTTAACTTTATATTCCAGCATGCAGGAAATTTTCAGCAGGGCCAACCCTTGTGATCGCCCTACTGCTACTATGCAACATAATTATCTATGTTAATTGATTAATCTCCCTAACCTGACGGCTATGACGGGTGGTCCGACAGCGCCCTTGTTCATTTATTTTGACTTTATGTTTTTATTTGTCATTTGACCTAAATTTAAGAAAGGCAATGGAGAAACTGCATTAGGATCAAGAATAATCATATGATTTCCATTTTGCAGTTCCTTTAGGGCATTCATACTCTCTAATTTTAGGTATCCATCTAACGTAACAGATTCAATAATGAGTTTTTTTGACTCTGCTTCCGCCTTTGCTTTTACCAAAACAGCTTGAGCATTAATCCTTTCTGCATCTAACCTGGAATTTGCGGCGATCAACATAACTTCCCGCTTTTTATTAGCCTCAATCAATTCTGCTCTTTTTTCCGCTTCTGCTTGCGCTTCCTTTCTCTCTTGATCTACTTTAAACTTTTTCAGCTCTTCCCTTGCTTTTTCTGCAGATTGTGCCGCTTCCTTTTTCCGAAGTACCGCATCTGTTATTATTTTGGGCAACACAACATCTCTAATCAACAGTTTATCTATTTTTACGCCTTTATCAGTTAAACTTAAAAGACTGGTTAACAATTCTTCTTGAATACGTTGCTGGACAGATTGTTCGTAAAACATTTCTGCAGTTTTAACACTTTTACCTATCTCTCGTATCTGGCTTCTCAAAAGGGGTATCAGATGTACATTGATCACCTCTTTTGGGGTGCCGGTTTCCTTGAGCATGGAAGGGGCTTTTTCTTTAATTAACCTATACTGAATCGATAATTCGAAATTTGTTATCAATTGATCTCTACTGGGGACCCCCATTGATTCCTTGTGAGTTTTCTGCCTTGCGTCAAACAATGTCACATTTAAAAAAGGATTGATCAAATGCATCCCTTCGGAAAATGTAGTTGCTTGAACTTTACCAAATAATGTTCCAACCCCGACATGTCCAGCAGGGATTGTGGTAAAACAGTTTAAAGAAATAATTAATACTATAAAAACACCAATTCCGATAAAAACGGACTTTATCCCGAAATTACGAGCTTTTTTCATAAGATTTTGTTTTTCGATAAGACGATCACTCATCCACTTCTCCTTTGTTCATCTGTCGTACTTTTTGATATCATGCATCCGTGATGCACAACCATGGTACCAGTTTATCTACCCTAAGTGCAAGGTTACCTGAAAGATAATGCTCCACCCCAATATAAATGCCACCCAATGGCGGAAGTAGGTCATTATTCTTTATAGCTTATATTATTGAGTCAACGAGATAGTGTGCCTATTGAGGGTTGTTGAAGTAGTCACGAAGTAATGACGATAATCGAGGTTTTTACTTCTCCTTGGGAAAATTAAGGGTTACCGAACAGCAACAAGAGCAATAAGTACGCATCATGCGCCAGTATCACCAGCTGACCAAGCATCGCCCGGAAAGTTATGCTGCCTCGCCAGGGCACATGGATTGGGACAAGCAGCCAAATCCGTGTCACATTTTTATGGGGGCTGACCTAATCTCCTTGCCCCATCCCACGTCACGCGCCACTCCCACCTATGACAGCCTCTTTTCCGAAAAACCGGTTCCTGCAACGCTCAATATGAATTTCATTGGGTGACTTTTTTATCACTCCATGGCCATTTCTACCTGGAAACAAATCCCGCCGTCCAATCCCTGCTTGTTATTGGGACTGAGCACCATCTATTGGCGTGTTTCTTCGAAATATGGAGAGCGGGCCTTCCGTTATACCCAACTGGACATGGGCCACATCTTAGGAGCGCTTACTTTTTCAGCTCGTCTTCTCGGCTAGAAAATTTACCTATTGGAGAATATAGAAAATCATTATGTAAACAGACTTCTAGGTACTCATATCCAGGAAGGCATCGAAGCCGAACATGGCGAATACCTGATGGTGGCCCATTCCGAATATAGTGAAAACACGATAACTCAATATAATAACCCTACCATCAGTGTACCCGAGCTGGTTTTTAGCGGATAGCCCAATCGGCTCAGTCTGGAGCATCATAATTGGAAGGTCATCCAAGATGTCGTGCATGCAAGTCGCCATGAAAGGGTGGAATGTTTAACTCTGTCCCGAAAGGCACCTTCTTTGGATTCCTTCGACCAGGTCCAGGAGCGCCCAAACCATGAACCAGACCGGTTTCTTGGAACGTGCGCTGTTTTAACAGATGATGTATCGCACCATGCCCGATCAATTCCCCTTTCACCTCACGCCTTAATCTTCACAGGTATCCTTGATCTTTTTCATTCATCGTGTGGGCGATTTGGAACCGGGAATCTATCTGCTCCTGCGAAACAAATCACATGAAAAGGTCATGCACTATGCACTGGAGCCCGATTTCACCTGGGACCCTACCGATGCCCAAGGGTCAGGCTTACCCTTCTTTCGCTTGCTTTGTGGGGATACGCGAAATTTGACCAAAAGAATCTGTTGTGGGCAGAAAATCGCGGGAGGGCGGCGCTTTCTCAATTGCCATGCTAACCGATTTCAATACAGACCTCACCGCCCATGGGGCGGCTGCTTACCTGGGAGTGCGGGCTCATCGGCCAACTACTTTATCTAGAGGCCGAAGCAACCGAGATACGCGCCACCGGTATCGGTTGTTATTTTGATGATCTCTTGATGGGATAAGGGACAATATGGGGAGTGAAACCTGCCGACAATGAATTAGGCTCAAACCATCAATAAATTCCGCTTGGCATACCACTAGAAAACAGACTCGATACAGACAGCATGATCACGCCTCCACTTCCTCTGACAAAGTCCATGTCATAATAAGCGTAGGGTCGATCACGCGCGCCAACATTGTTTTTATAGCGAAAAATAAGGCAAGGCCGCCAAGCATCAGAATGATTATATTCTCAAAATAATATAATATGCCGCAACTGATCAGCAAGCCTACTATTGAAGGCATGGCTGCTTGCAATCTGGTCAGCTGTTTGCTCGATTTTGTCAAATCCGGATTCAACAAGGGTACAATACGCTCTAGGGCATGCTCTTTCACGGTGGGATTTAGAAACTCCACGCTCCTCACCTTGCCCTTCTCACCATAAGTAATGGTCAACGTGTCCTCATGATGCCCGGTTTTAACCTCAGTTATAGAATTAAGTGGGATTTGCTCCACGGAAGCTTTGCCCACCTCTAGTAATCTCTCCAATGGTTCATCATGTTGATAGAGCTTTTGCACTTCTGATACTTTTTTTTCATTTAACTTGGAAATAATAATTTGTTCCTTGTCTAATGCCACGAGATATTCATCTTCGACATCAAGCCAGCTATTTTCGCGAACAAAGCCCTCGGGCAATATCCCTTTCGGCTCACGAATGAACAGCATTGCAATCAGAAAATAGGCTACCACCGACAGTGGCAACACAATAATTCCAAGTGAACCGGCATTAACATAAAAATTATCCCCCCCAGCCAAAGATCTTACTTCCCTTGGAGTACCGTTCATTTCCAAATTATCTGCGGAATACCAAACTTCAATACTTGTTGTGTCCTGAAGCTTTTTGAACTCGATTTCCGTAATATCCAAACTGTTTGTAACTTTTTGCCCGCTTACGTCAAATTGATAGGATAAGGTATAAACGTCTTTCTCTCTTGTACGCCTTCTCGTTCGGATAGTTTTCACTTCATGCTTTAAGCCGGTAACCTCTGCATCAACAATTTCATGTTTTGCAACAAGTTCTTTAAAGCTTTCTGCAACTCCTCCTTGGATCAATCCTCCCAATGCGGTTATGCCAAGCGCGAGTATGAAAATAACCACTTTCAATATAGCTTTTCTTTTCTGGCCCGGGCTTTTCACTTTTTTTGACATCCATCTCTCCATTTTTTTATTTAGCGTACCCCGAAAGGTTGATATTATGTCTGAGTTCGTGAGATAGCGAAAAATAGAAGCGCCCTATCATAACTATATATAAGCAAGCTATTTTCGGCGTGACGCAAAAACCACACAACATACAATGATTTCGGGAGTTCATATAGCTCAAGCGAAAGGATGCCGATTTCCTAATTGTTTTTTTCGGCCAGTCCCTGCCAACTAAGTCTTAAAAAGTAATTTTACTTTTTTTTCTTTTAATCGGCGTCTTGGATTTGGGCAAGTTTTATTTAAATTCAATTAGTTAGTAACAATTACCAATACAAAATCATTCTCACTCTCACTTAGAGTTGTTTGCATGTCAGCATGAACTAAAGAAAACAGATAGGGCGAAAGCAGGTGCAGGAGAAAGTATAAGTGTGAACAGAGATATAATTCCCAACCAGGGGCAGCTGTCTAAAAATCTGCCATCTTATCTCATTCCTAAAATATTTATGTAAAACTATTTCATTTCTAAAATTATTTTTTATTATCTCTTCATGGGTTTGTAATCTCTAACGACGGAGGGCAAACAATGGAAAAGATCCCTTGTGCCCGATGTGGCATCTTTTTTACACCACGAAATATCAAACAGTACACCTACTCAACCGACCCGTGTCAACAAGCCAAAAAAACGGCATGGCACCGTAGTAGGTTGAAAACTGATATTGATTACAAGGCCGGTTAACAACTCAGCCAAAAACAAATAGCAATTTAACAATCATAATTATTGAGATGAGTACCGAGCTAATAATCCCCAGAAAGCTAACCGAAATAGAGACCTCCAATGTGTACGCAACAGGAGAATGAAAATAATATCTCGTTATTGCGAGGAAAGTGCAAACTTGATTGCAAAGATGGACTCGGGGACATTTGATCTATCTGTATAATACCGGTGAGTTGGGTACAAAATAAATGATAGAGGATGTCATGATGCAAAAATTGATCATCGTCCCACATTTGTTCCGCCGTATCACCGGCAGTTTTGCCTTTTTACAACACCGATTTATTTCCGGCGGTTTTATGCATTCGTTTGGCTCCGAAGAGATGCTGCTTTACTATTTTTGGTAACCAATGGCGATCAGCATGGCATTTCCTATTACGGCTCAAAACGAATTTGCTCCTTGCTCAAGATAACTCACGAGCAATACGTTAATGTGCGGGATTTGCACATGGTGCGTGATCTCATAGCTTACGACGAAACATTCTTTCAGGTTCTCGAACTTCCACCTGTTCAGGTCGTCGATATCCCGGAAAAATGTTATTGAAAGGAGTGGGCCATGATCAGCAAAAGAGTAATTTTTGAAATTCACCAGCTAAATAGCCAAGGGCATTCTCAACGAGCAATTAGCAAGCAGTTGCAGGTTGACCGCCAGACCGTGGCCAAATATCTCACTAATCCTGACATCACTACCAAAAAACGCGCGCCAAAAACATCCAAACTCGACTCATATCGTGACCGGATCAAGCTAATCATTAAAAACCCCAAACCTGGCGAAATATGATGCTATCGCCATGAAAAGAAGAAGATGATCGAGTCCGTTCAACGATAATTCTAAGAGCTTCGTCTGGGTAATTGTGGACGTAACATAGAATTAATCGCCCGGCTGGCGCAGGAGCAAAATCTGTCATTTCTCCACGCAACGGAGCGATTGCTCGGCATAGAACTGGAAGAAAGCAAAAAATCGGTATATTGCGTCTCATGAATCTTGATTTTGTTCGGAAGCATTTAGATATCATATAGATCGGCAATCCAAGCGGGCATCAAAACACTATTTACTTCCACAATGGACATGCTTAATCATTTGCTCGTCGCAGAGGCTAACCATTCGCTTTTAAAGAAAATCAAGTACTACTCAACTCCGAATCTCCTGATTTGCGACGAGATAGATTATCTTCCGCTTGGACGACAGGGATTAAATTTGTTTTTTCAAATCATCAGCGAAAGGCACGAAAGGAAGTCGACCATTATCACGACAAACCTTCTCTTTGCCGAATGGAAAAACATTTTTGACGGCACAACCATTCCCACAGTGATTGCCGACCCTCTGTTCTACAACTCGGAAATCCTTATTTTGGAGGGGCAAAGTTATCGAAAAAGGATATCAGAGTAATAATATATTAAAAAATTAGGAAGTAAATTGAGGGGGGAATTCTAACACTTCTTTCCCCTGAGGCGCACAGGTGCGTCTACCCACCCGTCTAGCTGGAAATTATATCGTTGCTTTTGGCTGGTTTTTTGGCCGGTGATAACAGTTAGCCGACACTGTCCGGTATTCGAGGTTTTCAACAATCTATAAAGCCGTTTTCCAGACGGTTAATTACACTAACCGCCTATTCTGAAATATTCCATCACAAGAGAGATGCGCCGTGTGAACGGTTAGAAATTTAATCTTATACCACAATGTGGCCGTAAGGCCATCATTCTATCGAGCCAATAACGAAAATATATTTAAAATCAGCAGGCCACCCTAAACATTAGCGGAAAAATACCCCGGCAAAGGGTTAACGACCTATCCATATCTACAGCTCACGGATTCAGGTAAAAGAATGAGGTGGATTTTCAAATAAACACAAGGATAAACTTACTTGCCTAATAGAATAAATATTGCATCCTGAGAATTGTTTATAGGCAAATAAAATATTAGTATATCAAATATACTGTAACGGTAAAATGAGAGGTCCGACAAGAGAATCCAGATCATCCCACACGGTGTCCTCCAGAAACCAAATCCTTTTAACATATGATATATGTAAAATAAATAATTGCTTCTAACAGAAAATTAGAAGCGAGTTAATTATATCCAGGGAAATGAATTATAATCCAGAGTATTGATAATGAACTCTGCTTGATAAAAGCAGAGTTCATTATACTATTAATCATTCCTTATAATAAGAACATTTTTCTTTTCTACACCCATGAGGATGCGCTTTAGAATGCTTACATATTATTGCTTCATTTGACTTTGACAAATTTATATTTAAATTCTTTTCTAAAAATATTTGGGCAACTTCTATAGATTTTCTAGCATATGCCTTGCAACAACTTGGACCGGTTAAATCTCTTATAATTTTAACAATTTCAAACACAGCATTCATTGTCATTTTTTGCTCTTTATCCGTTCCACATTTCGAGCCCAAAATAACAGCAAAACAAGATCCTAAAGCTGGCACCACACCACAAACCCCTGTTAAACCACAATAACCACCAATGGCTTGCCGTTGCGTTCTATCATAAACTTGATTTAACATATTTTCGGAGATCTCAAATGAACCTTCATTTTTTATTGCTGTAATAAACGCACCTGCTGCCATTATAGCATGATGGCACCCGAGCATTGTATTTTTTGGAGATTTAATTATTTTTTCAAATATATAAGCTGGATCAGTGGAGTTTGTCCCAGAACATATTTCTTTTATCAAGAGTACCGACTGATTGTTATCTATAGAGCTTGGAGTTTCACACGCAGCCTGACCAGACTTGCTTTCACCAGGAGCTCAACAACTTGTATTTAATGTATTTTCCACTTCTATCATATTCATTCCTTTTCGTTTAAAATTATTTTATTTATTGCACCTAACACTGAAACTCACAAGACATACGGCGAAAAACCATAATAGTGTATAGATATTCTACTGAGGACGTAATACATATGCTCGAAGTCAAAACACTAGATTAAGCATACATATTAAATAAGATCATATTTATATAATAAAATCATAGAAAACTTCGTCAGCCTAAAGCATTAGGGCAACGAATTTACGAATGTCTAAACTGCAGATAACAAGTTACGAAGGAAATAAATGTTCTTAATCCTAGATCATCACTACATATTTCATATAAGTTCCAAAATAACCAATATACCAAAATTACATTGGATTATTAGTCGTCTTCTTTGTCAAAGCAAGAGGCGTATTATATAACAATATCCCTGTTTCTTTTATAAAGAATAGACCTTAAAGGACATGCAATATGGGATATTTCTTTCCTATGCCCTAGTGCATTCCCTACTTTAACAACATATTGCGTTAATTTCTGACACAAATCAACCTGTGCAGTATTGAAAGAGTCTAAAATGTATCCAAACAATCTCTTCAAAAGGAATAATTGTTAATATTCAAAACTTATCTATAAATTCTATGAATTCAGCTAATGATTGTTCGGGGTTGTTTTTTAATATGATCCTGATGGCCTGATTGCCTTCTACTCCCTTGCATTCATACTTTCCCTGTTTAACAAATTTAAAAAACGGGCGAGCAAACGTTTCAAAGTATTGCAGTTTTCCATCACTGCCAAGGTAAAGTATTAATTCCTTGGTTATCACTTGTTCAAAGGCGATTTCCTTGATAAAGGAGCCATCAAAACAGTCTTCAACATGTTTAATTTTAGCAATTTTCATATTATTCCATATTGTCAGTTATGAAATCAGTGGTTGATGTACCTTCGCAGATTTTATCAATAGCATTAAGAAAAAATGTAATTTCTTCATCCGTGGTGAAGTGGGAAGGGCTAACCCTTATGGAACCGAGAGGGTAGGAATTGAGGGCTTGATGCACAAGAGGAGCGCAGTGTAGTCCAGAACGAATAATGATATCAAATACATTTTCCAGGATATAGCCAAGGTCGGCGGGGTCCATATTTTTTATGTTAAATGAAAATAAGCAAGTCCCACCATCTTGATCTTCGGGATAATATAGGATGATATCATCGTGTTTGGACAGGTGATCAATCATCCGTTGGACGCGTTCTGCTTTGACTTCTTGGAGTACTTTAATGCCCTTTTCCAAAACAAGTGAAACTCCTTCATACAACGACACGATTCCAGGCATATTTTGAGTACCTGCCTCATAATAGAGCGGCATCGCTTCTGGTTGCAGCAGATAATCGCTTTTCACCCCTGTACCGCCCACTTTCAACGGTTTAATATTTACACTTTCTCTTATAAACAAACCACCAATGCCCTGTATGCCATGTAGCGCTTTATGTCCGGTAAAGGCCAGTAAATCTATATGCATTTCCTCTACGTTAAGAGGTATATTGCCTGCACTTTGGGCTGCATCCACTAGGAAAACCACATCCTTAGCTGAGGTGACCTTGCCAATTTCGGCTAAATCGGTTACTGCTCCGCTCACATTGGAACAATGGTTAACGACAACAACTCTGGTTTCGTCACCTATTTGCTTTATGACACTACTTGCTTCGACCTTTCCTGCAGAGTTGCAAGGGATGACTGTTAAAGTAATGGCACCCTCTTTTTCAAGGGTTTTTAAAGGGCGTAGGACAGAGTTATGCTCAATCGCGGTGGTAATTACATGTGCTTTGTCTCGTAATTCCAGACCGAAAATCGCTAAGCATAGTGATTCAGTTGCACCGGAAGTGAACACTATTCGTTCTGGGTTTTTAATATGTAAAAGAGATGCCAGTACCTTTCGACAGGAAAGTATAATGTCTTTTTGTTGTAAATCGTACCCGGTACGCCCGGCGTGGAATGGTGGAGAGTTCAGGTGTTGCGCAACTGCATTTTTCACCCGTTTGGGCTTGGGGAAACTGGTGGCGGCATTATTTAAGTAAATCATATGGATACTCAAGTAACTCTCGCCCGTAAATATAACAGGGCGAGAGCATGAAGAGAATGACTTATCTTGTAGCTTTGGTAACTATGAATTCGGCATATGGGTCGCCACACTCTATACCTTTAACTTGCTTACAGGTATATGTACCAACCTTCGTGCCAGCTTGATCATATTCGCCAGCATAGGCCAATTCCATAAAACCAGCAGATACACCTTGAATCATGTACGCGCTCATTTTTTTGGAATTACATTCAGGAGCAATGTCGGCTTCGTAATAGTTAGTAGCTTTTACAACCATTTTCTCGCCGGGAATAAGTTCTGTAATTTCAGCATCAGCCCAGCCCCAAGCCGTAAACACAGCATATGCACCGTATAAAACATCTTCCGGCACATTTTCAATCATAGGTGCCACCACTGCAGCCCATTCATTAGAGGTAATGATTCCGTAACCTGTATGATAACCACATTCATGCGCTGCGTTATAAAGCAGATATTCAGTAGCCTCTAACAAATCAGGATGCACCTTACGGGTCATTTTATCA
>Ga0224507_10000489_pt1 | contig 15525 bp, 13 predicted proteins | sample SF_Jan12_sed_USG_3_FD_170159 | JGI IMG/M metagenome (GOLD analysis project Ga0224507, IMG submission 170159) | Sediment microbial communities from San Francisco Bay, California, United States - SF_Jan12_sed_USGS_13 | ecosystem: Environmental > Aquatic > Marine > Sediment | place: USA... | reverse complement strand
GGGGTATCGTAAATCGATTACCGCTGTATTCTTTAAATCAAATTTATCCCTATTTGAAAAAACGCGAACAAATCTGGCTAAACGTTCTTCAGCATGATCACGTCCTAATTTAACTTCTATCTCATCAATTATTTTCTCTGATGAAAAATTAAAACTCCATGCTCGCCGATCATCCAGACTTAAATTGAGCACCTCAAAACCCATTGATGAAAAATCCTTATTAATCGCCACCAAAAAACGCCACATTTTCTTATGCAAACCATCCGGCCCACTCAACCTGGGCAAGTCATGTTGTTGAGCAATAACTTCCGGCTTAAACACATCGCCTCTGTCACTAATCATTGCGTCATCATTCCAGTAAGCCACTGGCTGCTTTTCTGTTACCCTAATATAAAGACTCGATGGCCATTGCCTGCGTACTGAAACATCGTCCACCCATGGCATCGTCATTAAATTCGACCTCATCAAATCAAGGTCAAGCGAAAAATAACCTCCATCTATCACTGCAATCACTTTTTCTCTAAAAATGTCACGTGAAATATTTTCCAGCTCACCTTCAATTTCAACTTTTTTAATTGGTGAAACAGTATTGAAATCAAACTCATTCCATTGCCATGCCAACATCAGAAGCACAATCACAGCCGATATAAGAAACAGATGACGCTTATGACTCATAACGCGCCTCCTTAAGAATCTCAATAACCAGCTGCTGAAAATCAATACCCGCCTGTTTTGCCGCCATAGGCACAAGACTATGGTCTGTCATTCCTGGCACTGTATTCACCTCAATCAACCAGGGTTGTTTTTTCTGATCAATCATAAAATCAACCCGACCCCAGCCACTCGCACCAACAGCATCAAAGGCTTTTCTAACCATGACCTGCAAATGCTTTTCATCATCATTATCCAAACCGCATGGGCAGATATATTTTGTATCCTCTGCCTGATATTTTGCCTCATAGTCATAGAATGTATGTGACGTTTCCAGGCGGATCATGGGTAAAACTTTGTCATTCAAAATTGCCGCCGTGTATTCAACTCCATGTATCCAGCGCTCGGCGATGACCGTACCACCACATTCTTTCGCTTTCTGCCAGGCCGGTATTAATTCTTCTTCTTTTTCTACCTTACTCATACCAATACTTGAACCTTCAAGCACCGGCTTAACAATTAGAGGCAAACCTCCTTCTGCTATAGCAGCCGCACAATCAGCTTCACTTTCCAGTATCCAGTAATCGGGTGTGGGCAAATTCATTGCTGACCAGATCTGTTTAGTACGCAGCTTATCCATTGCTAAAGATGAGCCCTGCACATTTGAACCGGTGAATGGAATGCTCATTGCCGATAACATGCCCTGCATGGTGCCGTCTTCACCACCACGTCCATGCAGAACGATAAAGGCACGATCAAAATTTCCATCAATCAGTACTTTCGCAATATTGTGATCAACATCTATACCGTGTGCATCAACACCCTGAGACTGCAATGCGGCCAATACCGCATTACCACTCAATAATGAAATTTCGCGTTCAGCAGACCAGCCACCCATCAGCACCGCTACTTTGCCAAACTCATTGGTTAAAGCATTCATGATCGCTTCTCCCCAATAATTTTCACTTCAGTTTGCAAATCAACATCCGTTTGGCGTTTCACCGTTTTCTGCACCAGCTCTATCAGGTTTTCAATATCAGCTGCTGTTGCCTGCTGATCGTTAATAATGAAATTTGCGTGCTTTTCCGAGACCACCGCACCGCCGATGCGCTTACCTTTTAATCCACACTGCTCGATCAATCGAGCGGCGTAATCGTTTTCAGGATTACGGAACACCGAACCACAATTAGCCGTACCCGTTGGCTGTGTGTCAGCGCGTTTCGCTAAAAGCTGCTTAATATTTATCGAAGCTTTTTCATCGATATCAAATTTCAACAATGCCGAGACAAACCACTCACCTTCAGACCCTTCAACACTGCGATATGCCACACGATAATCATCAGGTGTCCGCTGATGAATCTCTCCCTTACGGTCGATGGTTTCAACGCTAACGACATGTCGCCAGGTCTCACCACCAAAGGCACCTGCATTCATCGCCAGAGCACCACCGACCAAACCCGGAATACCTGCAAAAAATTCTCCGCCAGATAAATTCTCACTCGCACAATAACGTGCCAGCTTGGCGCTTGAAACACCCGCACCAACATAAACACAATCATTTTCTCTACGTTCCAGCTGTGACATCACACCCTGTGTTGCAATCACGGTGCCACGAAAGCCACCGTCGCGAATTAAAGTATTACTGCCCAGCCCCATCCACAATAAATTTTCATCTTCTGGCAATGAACGCAACAGTGTTGCCAGATCATCTAAATCTACAGGAACACAATAGCGATCAGCCTGGCCACCCGCACGCCAGCTGGTATGACCAGCCATGGCTTCGTTATAACGAAGCTCGCCTCTTATTGCTGGTATCGAAATCATATTAATGGCCTCCATTTCATGATTTCTCCTGCAATAATCCAGGTAACTCTTCTGCCACTCTTCCGATAGAACCAGCGCCCAGCGTCAGAACGATGTCGCCGTCCTGAATTACAGCGCTCAACGAGTCTGCAACTTCATCGATATCTTTAACAAAAATCGGATTCACCTTAGCGCGTGCACGAATCGCAGCACACAAAGACCGGCCATCGGCACCTGCGATGTGCTCTTCGCCAGCAGCATAAATTTCGGTCAATAACAACACATCAACATCCGCGAGCACATCAGTAAAATCTTCAAACAGATCGCGAGTACGCGTATAACGATGTGGCTGAAACACCAGCACCAGACGTTTTTCTGGCCAGCCAGTGCGCACCGCCTGCAAGGTTGCCGCCACTTCGGTTGGGTGATGACCGTAATCATCAACCAGCGTGATCGTACCCGCAGGTGTCTGTATATCACCGTATAAATTCATGCGTCGACCAACGCCTTCGAACCTGGCCAACGCCGACTGAATCGCCTCATCTTTTACGCCTAGTTCATGAGCAATCGCAATCGCTGCCAGTGCATTTAATACATTATGATCACCAGGCATATTCAGCGTAATCGCCAGAGGCAGCTCTCGTTCAGGCAGCGTTACATCAAAACAGGTCTGCATACCTTTATGCTTAATATTTGAAGCATAAACATCTGCTTCCTGCTCAATACCGTAACGAATAACAGGACGAGTTATCTTTGGCAGAATATTTCTGACTTCTTCATCTTCAACGCAAACCACTGCCAGCCCATAAAAAGGCAGGTGATGTAAAAACTCAATAAAAGCCTCACGCAGGCGCTCAAAATCATTGTGATAAGTCGGTAGATGATCGGCGTCAATATTTGTCACCGCTGCCAACATCGGCTGCAAATATAAAAATGATGCATCGCTCTCATCTGCTTCGGCAACAAGGTATTTACCGCTGCCTAAACTTGCATGCACCGATGAACTATTTAATTTACCGCCGATAACATATGTGGGATCGAGACCACCTTCTGCCAGCACACTGGTTACCAGCGAAGTGGTTGTGGTTTTTCCGTGGGTACCTGCAATGGCAATACCGTGACTAAAACGCATCAGCTCGGCCAGCATTTCTGCTCTGGGCACAATAGGAATACGCAATTCTCTGGCTTCTATGACTTCTGGATTTTCAGCATTGATTGCAGTTGATGTTACAACCACATCAACACTCTGCACATTCGACGCTTCATGCCCCTGAAAAACTTTAATGCCAACGGACTGTAAACCGCGAGTAGTTGTATTATCTGCTATATCAGAACCACTGACTTCATAACCCAGGGTATTCATCACATCAGCAATGCCACTCATGCCAGCACCACCAATACCAACAAAATGTACTTTGCGAATTCTGCGCATGAAGCTATCAAAATGTGTTTGCTCAGTTTTCATAGTAAGTCACCCGCCAACATGCAACGTTCTGCCACTTCATTAGCTGCATTCGGTTTCGCCTGACTACGCGCCGCTTTTGCCATACGCAAAAGTCGATCACGTTGCTGCGTTAACTCAGTAATAGTTGCCCTCAACCATTCAGTATCAATATCTTTTTCCTGTCGAACAATGGCGGCATCTACTTTTACGAGATAGTCAGCATTGAATGTCTGGTGATCATCAACTGCGTATGGATACGGCACCAGAATAGATGCCACACCAGCAGCCGCCAGCTCGAATACCGTCATTGCACCGGCCCGACATACCACTACATCAGCCCATGCATACGCCGCCGCCATATCATCAACAAAAGCATCAACCCTGGCATCAACATTAAACTTCTTGTACAAATTCTGTGCATCATCGTGATTTTTTAAACCTGTCTGATGCCACACTTCTGGTCTGGCTGCGGGTTCAAGCTTAGACAGCGCTTCCGGCACCAGCTCGTTCAAGCGCACTGCACCTAAACTTCCACCAATCACCAACACGCGCAAAGCGCCATCATGACCAGCCAGTCTTTTATCCGGTAACGACAAATTAATAATATCTTTGCGCACCGGATTGCCGACATAAATCGCTTTCTTTCCTAGTGCACCTGGAAAAGCTTCCATCACTTCATTCGCCACTATTGAAAGCAGTTTATTAGTTAAACCTGCAACGGCATTCTGCTCGTGTATTAATAGTGGCTTTCTCATTAACCATGCCATCAGACCACCAGGACCTGATGCAAAACCACCCATACCTAAAACTGCACAAGGTTTTCTTTTTAATAAAACTGACATAGCCTGATAACAGGCCATCATTAATCGTGCCGGCGCCAGTAAAGTATTTAAAACACCCTTGCCGCGCCAGCCAGTAATACTTAACCACTCTATCGGATAGCCAGCCTGCGGCACCAGTCGTGCTTCAATACCAGCCTGCGTTCCTAACCAGACCACAGGCACGCCTCTGGCTCGCAATTCATCAGCCACTGCCAGCGCAGGAAACACATGCCCACCTGTGCCGCCCGCCATAATTAAAATTGGCTGCAGTGCTCTCATGCAGCACCTCCAGCGACAACAGCTTTTCGACGCGCCCGCCCTACTGCCTGTTTCGAAAATTCACCGCACTCGCAATGAATACGCAGCAATAAACCAATCGCCATGCAACAAACCACCAGACTACTCCCGCCATAACTCATCAATGGCAGTGTTAGACCTTTGGTCGGCATCAAGCCCATATTCACACCCATGTTGATGACTGCCTGTAGCGCCAGCCAGACACCAATACCATAAGCCAGGTATGCAGCAAAACGATTGCCGCTTCTTTCTGCCTGCAAACCAATTTTGAAAATTCTGAAAAATAATAAGCTATACATAATCACGACAAAACAAACACCAATAAAACCAAACTCTTCAGACAATACGGCAAATAAGAAATCTGTATGTGACTCAGGAAGGTAAAATAATTTCTGCACACTACCGCCCAGACCTGTACCCCACCAGCCACCAGTACCAATCGCAATTAGAGACTGGGTTAGCTGAAAACCGGTATCAAAAGGATCGGCCCAGGGATTCATAAACGAGGTCAAACGCTCCATACGATATGGCGATGAAATAATTAACATCAAAGCACTGACACCAAACAACAGCAGAAAAGAGACAAACTGAATAAATCGCACACCACCTAAAAACGTCATTGCTAAAACCGTACCAATAATCACCACAGTTGAGCCAAAATCCGGCTCCAGTAACAATAGCAGCCCGGCCAAACCCACCATCAACATTGGCTTGATAAAACCACGCAAAGATGTTCTTACCTCTTCACCATGTCGCACTAGGTAACCTGCCACATAAATAAACAGGAACAACTTAACTATTTCTGATACTTGAAGATTCAATAACCCTAACGATATCCAGCGTGTACTACCATTAACGGTCTTGCCTACACCGGGAATCAACACCAGCACCAATAAGAACAGGGCAAAACCTAATAGAGCAACACCCGATTTTTCCCATTGCACCAGTCGAATTCGATAAACCAGTGCTGCAGCAATCAGACCTATCACAACAAATACCAGTTGACGCTGAAAATAATAAAATGGATTAGAAAAGTTTCGATCGGCAACACCGATGGATGCTGATGCCACCATCACCAGACCTAACGATAATAATGCAAGACAAACCGTCACTACTACAGGGTCAAGATGATCCAGCTGCCACGATGTTGCACGCCGAAATTCTGACTTAATGGTTGGCATCGCCATACGCACGCTCATTGTACGTACTCCCGAACAGCATCCATAAAGACCTGTCCTCGGTGTTCGAAATTACGGTACATATCAAAACTTGCGCAGGCAGGTGACAATAAAACATTGTCGCCCATTTGTGCCAGACCAGCAGATTTAATTACCGCCTCTTCCATATCGGCAGCATGCACTACAGGTACAACACCTTCTAACACCTGCTCTATCAAACCTGCATCACGACCGATCAATACTACTGCACGTAAATGCTGACCAGCCACCTCAGCAAGCTGTGTGAAATCAGCGCCTTTACCATCACCGCCCGCAATTAACACATGCTTACCTAGTAAACCCTCAATAGCCGCAACACTGGCACCCACATTCGTGGCTTTCGAATCATTGAACCAGTTAACCTCATCCTTTTCTGCAACCCACTGCATGCGGTGTTCCAAACCTGTAAAGTTTCTGATTGTCTCAATCATAAAACGTCTGGGAATATTTAATACCGTCCCCATAGCCAAAGCCGCCAATACATTTGCAATATTATGCTTACCTTTTATTTTTATTTCATTGGCAGCTATCAAGCAATCCTCACCCTGGCACAACCAGTCTTCACCATTATGCTCACGCAAACCAAAATCGTTATTCAACGGTGTTTTTAGCGTAAAACCTATTGACTTATCACAGGCACATAACTGATTACCAGCTAATTCATCATCCCTGTTAACAATGCAGGTTTTTGCATTGCGATAAATTTCATGTTTGGTCATGACATAATCATTGAGATCACTGTAGCGATCCATATGATCAGGACTTATATTCAGCACCACGGCCACTTCCATTGGTAAATTCTGCATCGTCTCCAATTGAAAGCTCGATAACTCCAGCACATATAACTCATAATTATCTTCGACAATATCAAGCACAGGCGTTCCAATATTTCCACCAACCGTGGCATCTATACCAGCACACTTCGCCATTTCAGCCAGTAAAGTTGTGACAGTACTCTTACCATTCGAGCCTGTTATACCAACGACAGGCGATGTAACCTCATGCGCAAACAAATCCATATCACCAGTAATTTCAACACCCCGGTCTTTTGCCTCTTTCAGGGCCGCTTCTGACATAGCCACACCGGGGCTCACCACAATGCGTCTGGCTGAGGTAAACAATGAAGTCTTAAATTTTCCTGTATGCAATTCCACATCAGGAAATTTCTCTTTCATCGCTCTCATCGCTGGCGGCAAATCACGACTATCTACAACAATGACTTTTTCACCCAGTCCACGCAAATAACGCACGATCGATAACCCAGTCACACCCAGGCCAACAACCAGGGTATAAATTGATTTCTTTTTGTTCTGCGTTTTTTCCATTTTTAATTGCGTCATTATTTACTAATAAATTTCTTATCGAACCTTGAGTGAAGCCAAACCAATCAAAACCAGAATTACCGTAATAATCCAGAAACGAACAATCACTCTCGGCTCAGGCCAGCCTTTTAATTCAAAATGATGATGCAAAGGCGCCATTCTAAAAATACGTTTTCCCGTCAACTTAAAAGAGGCTACCTGCATAATTACCGAAACGGTTTCCATGACAAAAACACCACCCATAATCAACAATACCAGCTCCTGACGAACCAGCACTGCAACCACACCCAACGCCGCCCCCAATGCCAATGCGCCTACATCACCCATAAAAACTTGTGCGGGATAAGTGTTGAACCATAAAAAACCTAAGCCAGCACCAACCAGTGAGCCACAAAATATAGTCAGCTCGCCAGTACCTGCAATGTACGGAATACCTAAATAACCGGCAAAACCAACGTGCCCGGTCACGTAAGCAAAGATAGCCAGTGCACCAGCCACCATAACCGTTGGCATAATCGCAAGACCATCAAGCCCATCTGTTAGATTCACCGCATTACTACTACCAACGATGACGAAATAACTTAAGACAACAAACCAGCCACCCAAAGGAATCATTACATCCTTAATAAAGGGCAGGATCAAAGTCGTTTCAATTGCGGTATCAGCCATTCGATACATAACAATGGCAGCACCTAAACCAAAAACGGTTTGCCAGAAATATTTAGCTTTTGCAGACAATCCTTTTGAATTACCAAAAACCAGTTTTTTATAATCATCAACGCCGCCGATTAAGCCAAATAACAAGGTAACAACCAGCGCAACCCAAACTTTCTCACTGGATAAATCACTCCATAAAAGCGTACTTACTGCTACAGAGACCAGTATCAGTGCTCCACCCATAGTTGGTGTTCCTGCTTTCGACAGGTGTGACTGCGGACCATCATCTCGAACAGTCTGACCAATTTTATAACTGACCAGTTTTCGAATCATCGCTGGACCAATCAACAATGACAGCATTAATGCGGTAATCGTACCGAGGATCGCACGCAGGGTGAGATACTGAAACACATTAAAGCCACTGTGATACTGTTGTAGATATTCGGCAAATATAAGCAACATCAGTTCACCCCCTTTTTATTGTTGATCAATAATCCATCTACTACTTTTTCCATGGCCATTGAGCGTGAACCTTTAACCAATACTGTTGTAGCTGTGCTCATATTTTTTATTACAGCTTCAATTAGTGCATCTCTATCTTCATAAAACTCAGCACCTTCGCCAAAACCCTGAACAGCCTTACGACTCAACTCCCCTACTGCAAGCAGTTTTTTAACTCCCATCTGTCTGGCGTGCCGACCCGCTTCTAAATGCAAACCCTCTGCCGACTCACCCAGCTCAGCCATATCACCCAACACCAGACATGAGTCACCACCAATTTCTACCAATACATCGATGGCAGCATTAAGCGAAAGCGGGTTAGCATTGTAGGTATCATCAATAACACGAGAACCATTAATCCCCTGCTGAATATTTAAACGTCCCGAAACACTGGAAAAAGACTGCAACGCCGCAACAATACTCTCAAGCTTCACTCCAAGTGATAACGCTACCGCAGTTGATGCCAGCGCATTCATAACATTGTGACGCCCGGGAACCGTCATCGCTATCACCGCACTTCCCTCTGGTGTTTTAAATTTATACGATGAATCATGCTGAAGCTCAGCATAAATATCTGCCTGCTTATCTTTCATTGAGAAAGTGACAATATTTTTTCCCTGACAAACCTTATGCCAGTAATCGGCATAGTCATCATCAAGATTAATAATGGCAAAACCATCTTCACCCAGCCCAGCATAAATTTCTGCCTTGGCCTGAGCTACTTTTTCAATCGAACCAAAACCTTCAAGATGTGCTGGCCCGGCATTGGTAATCACAGCAATATCCGGCCTGGCAATATGCGTTAAATAATTGATTTCACCTGCATGATTTGCCCCCATTTCAATAACAGCATAATCATGCTGCTGGCGAATTGACAACAAGGTCATCGGCATACCAATATCATTATTCAAATTACCCTGCGTTGATAAAACTCGATCTGCATCCGTCGCTTCGAGCAAAATTGCACGGCACATTTCTTTAACCGTTGTTTTGCCATTACTACCCGTAATACCAACCAGCTTGCCCTTAAATTGAGTACGCCACTCTGCTGCTAAATCCCCCAGTGCAATGCGCGTATCCTCGACGCAAATCTGCGATAAAATCATTGACTGAGGATCACTCACCAATGCACCAACCGCACCTAAATTTGCCGCCTGCTCGAGGAAAGCATGACCATCAAAATTTTCACCTTTCAGCGCCACATACAAATCGCCCTGATGCAGGCTTCGCGTATCTTTGGAAACCGAAGCAAACACAGCGTCGCCACCCTGTAATTTTCCATTAACCGCTATAGCAGCCTGAGAAAGACTCATCATTGCATCATCCCCAGATATTTTTTTGCAACTTCACGATCATCAAATTCAAAAGTTTCATCACCGACTATCTGAACACGCTCGTGACCTTTGCCAGCCAGCAGGACAACATCATTTTTCTGCGCCTGCGCAATGGCATAAGCGATTGCATCATAGCGACTGGCTATGACTTTTACTTTTGACTCATCATCGAAGCCAGTGACAATCTCGTCGATAATTTTCTGAACATTTTCGCTACGTGGATTATCACTTGTTACAATCACTTTATCCGCATAGTCTTCCGCAACTTTTGCCATTAAAGGTCGTTTGCTGCGATCTCGATCACCACCGCAACCAAAGACACACCAGAGCTGTCCATCAAAATGCGTTTTAACCGACTTGCACGCTTCTTCTAATGCTGCTGGCGTGTGCGCAAAATCAACCACAACTGATGTTTTTTCTGGCACTGCAATCACTTCCATGCGACCAGATACGGGCACAAGCTTCGACAGTTTTTTTAGTGCCTGATCAATCGGCATATCATTGATCAGCAAAACGGATAACACCGCCAGTACATTTGAAACATTAAATCTGCCTAATAAGGGCAGCGATAAATCATATTCGCCCTGCTGAGTAGCAACCACCACCTCAAAGCCATGCGCAACCGCTTTTATATTTTTTGCCTGCACAAAGCAGTCAGCATAATCCTGCCAGTTATCAAACTGCGCCTGCGTGCTGTAACCCCATACCGATAATCGATTTTTACATTCTCGCGCCAGTACGCGACCATAATCATCATCAAGATTTATCACCGCGGTATTTAAGCCCGGCATAAAAAACAACTTACGCTTCACTTCAGCATAAGCCTCCAGAGTCTCATGATAATCAAGGTGATCCTGCGACAAATTGGTAAACACCGCTGAGTCAAATAAAACACCATTAACCCTGCCCTGATCCAGCCCGTGCGATGAAACTTCCATAACCACGCTTGATGCATTATCCAGACGTAACATTTCCAGATCACGATGCACCGAGACAGCATCAGCCGTTGTCAGCCCCGTCATCTTTAAGTCACCGGGAAAACCATTACCCAGCGTACCCAGTACACCACAACGTTTATCTGCTTCATCCATACATTGCGCAATAAAGTGCGCAACCGAAGTTTTTCCATTAGTACCGGTGACACCCGTTACCTTAAGCTGCGCCGAAGGATGTCGATAAAACTTATCTGCAATCTCACCCATTTTCATTTTCAGGTCAGCACAATGCAGACAACTCACCTGTTGCGATGTTTTGTCCAGAATGTCAGTGCAGTTATCACATTCATCCCATAAAACAACAACCGCACCATTTTTAATCGCTGCATCAGCAAAATTAAGACCGTGCGACTGCTCACCCTGACAGGCAATAAATAAATCATCTTTTTTTACTTTTCGGCTATCCAGTGCCAGGCCATTGACTGCCACATCATCACAATCATTCAATATAGAGGACGCTACAAAACCAGATAGCAATTCCTTGAGCGAGGTAGAGGTATGACTTTGATCAATCATCAGACATGCTCTCCTTTACTGGAAACTGGCTGCAATTTTGCCTTTGCCTTCATCACTAACTGTTTTTCAGAAATACGATCTGGTGCAATATCTAACAGTCTCATGGCGCCCGCCATTACCTGGCTAAACACAGGTGCTGCAACCTCACCACCAAAATACTCGCCGTTTCTAGGCTCATCTATCATCACAACCATGACCAGCTCGGGTGAATCTGCCGGCACCATTCCCGCAAAAATTGACAAATAACGCTCTTCTGCATAACCGCCAGCAATAAATTTATGTACAGTTCCCGTCTTACCAGCCACACTATAATTTGCAACCTGAGCACGTCGCCCAGTGCCTTCTTCACTAACAACGCGTTGCATCATTTTTCGAACGGCCTGCGCGGTTTCAGTGCTCATCACTCGCTCACCTTTAACCACTTCTTCCTGGTGTAAAAAACTAACCGGTCTAAGCACGCCATCAGATGCCAGAGCAACGTAGGCGCGCGCCAACTGCATCGGCGTTACCGAAACCCCATAACCAAACGCCATCGTCGCCCTTGCAAAATCGCTATTCAGTGCGCTCTCCGACAAACTGCCAGTAGCCTCACCAGGGAAGCCACTACCTGTCGCTATACCAAGGCCCAGCTTCTGATACATACTCCATTGCTCATCAGCATCAATCGATAGCACAATTTTGCTAATACCCACATTGCTTGATTTTTCAATGATGCCACTGAGATCAAGCTCACCATAATTACGATGATCACGAATCATATTGCCCTGAACTTTCATATAACCCGGCGCGGTATTTATTTTTGTTGTCGATTTCCACACACCACTATCAAGTGCCGCGGCCATAGTTAAAGGCTTCATGGTTGAACCCGGCTCAAAGACATCCGTCGCCGAACGATTACGCGTCGCCTCAGGTCGTAACTGACTACGATCATTCACATTAAAAGAAGGCTGATTTACCATTGCCAGCACTTCACCAGTTTTAACATCCAGCACCACGGCCGAACCGGCAATGGCATTATGTTTAATCACGGAGGCTTTCAGTGTTCGGTAGGTCAAATACTGCAGGCGTCGATCAATACTCAAAACCACGGGCTTACCAGGCTCAACTGAACGCATCAACTCAACATCATCGAACACCCGCCCCAAACGATCTCGAATCACTCTTTTCTGACCAGGCTCACCTTTTAACCAGTCATTGAAAGCCAGCTCAATGCCTTCCTGACCATCATCATCAATATTTGAGAAACCAACCACATGCGCAGCTACTTCACCTGCGGGATAATAACGGCGATATTCATCCTGCAAAGCGATACCCGGTATTTTTAGCGCCATGACTTTATCTGCCAGCTCTGGCGGCGCGTGGCGTTTCAAATACATAAACTCACGATCTTTGTTCGCCTGAATTTTTTTCTGCAGCGACGCCCCATCCATCGATAAAACTTTTGCCAGCTCTGGCACTCGATCCATTTCAGAGACAACTTCTCCAGGATTCAGCCAAATACTACTTACCGGCGTACTTACCGCAAAAGGCTCGCCATTCCTGTCAACAATCTGCCCACGATAAGCTGGAATAGAAACGACCCTTAACTGCCTGGCATCACCCTGCCGCTCAAAAAACTCACTATGCAAAATTTGCATATCCAGGGCACGACCTAACAGTGCTGCTATCGCCATTAAAAAAATCACCAGCAATGAAATTCGTCGCCAGGGCATCAGTGGTTTTCCAACAACTTTGGCAGTATTGAATATCATGGCCTTATAAACACCACTTGTTCTGCATCTGGCATAACCATCGACAAACGCTCACGCGCCACCTGCTCAATACGACCATGACCAGACCAGGCACTTTGCTCGAGCTGTAGCTGCCCCCACTCGGTATTAAATTCATCAACCTGAGCCTTAAGACCCTGTAGCTCAACAAATAACTTTCTACTTTGGTGTTTGCTATAAACCAGTAAAATAGCCGACGCCAGCACTGCCATAAAGACTATTGTCGCAATCAAAAATAATCGTTGCTGCGATGTCATTGCACCCGCTCCAGCACTCGCAGTCGAGCACTTCTAGCTCTGGGATTTTCAGCCAGTTCCTGCTCACCAGCAATCCGGGATTTACCCAGCAGTCGAAACGGCGGCTGCTCATCCTTATCCATGATAGGCAAACCTGGTGGTAACTTTGGTCGAGTTGATTTCTCGCGCATAAATCGCTTCACCATTCGATCTTCCAGTGAATGAAAACTTATTACTGCTAAACGCCCGCCTACCGACAACATGGAAATCGCTGCCTGCAAACCAGTTTCAATCGACTGTAATTCCTGATTAACGTACATGCGAATTGCCTGAAAACTTCGAGTCGCTGGGTGCTTATGTTTTTCCTTTACAGGAATCGCATCTGAAATAATATCCGCCAGCACAGCAGTATCATCAATCGCCTGCTCTCCTCTGGCCTCTATAATGGCTGTAGCAACACGCTTGGCAAATTTCTCTTCACCATAACGCTTCAGCACCAAAATCAAATCCCGCATCTCAACTCGAGCCAGCCATTGCGCCGCAGACTCACCCTGGGCAGTGTTCATACGCATATCCAAAGGACCCGATTTCAGAAAACTAAAACCACGCTCAGCATCGTCCAGCTGTGGTGATGACACACCCAGATCCATCAATACACCATCAATACGATTTTTCAATCCACGTGCCACAATGACCGGCTCCATTTCACTGAAGTTGCAATGTTCAAATTCTATACGCGGATCACCTGCAAACAGGCTACGCCCGTATGCAATCGCTTCTGGATCCTGATCGAAAGCAATCAAGCGACCCTCTCGACCCAAACTATTCAATATGGCACTACTGTGCCCACCACGGCCAAATGTTGCATCGACGTAAATTCCGTCACGCTTAATATTCAGCGTTTCCAGTACTTCATTTAAAAGTACCGGCTGATGACTAAAACCAGTCTCCATACCAGTTAAAGAGATAACTCTTCCAGCGCTACTGGAAGCTCACCTTCATCATCCTGCACACTACCCAATAATGATTCCTGGCTATCATTCCAGACCTCTTCGTCCCAGACCTCAAATTTCTTACCTTGTCCGATCATGACTATTTTTTTACTCAGGCTGGCGTAATCTCTGAGTAGAGTTGGTAAAAGAATACGACCCTGAGCATCCATCTCACACTCGGTCGCATGACCAATCAGCAAGCGCTGAATTGCTTTTGCTCTTTTGTTAAAACTGGGCAACTGAATCAATTTACTTTCTATGATTTCCCACTCGGGCAAAGGATAAATCAGCAGGCACGAGTCCGGATCAACCGTAACGACCAGGCGACCACCACAGATCTCAAGCAAACGCTCACGATAACGCGAAGGCATCGCCATTCGGCCCTTCGTATCTAGCGCAAGATTGTTGATTCCCCGAAAACTCATTTATTATTATTTCCCACTTTTACCCACATTTCTCCACATAGCGACACTATAGGAAGAAAACAAGGGTCGTGTCAAGCAAATTCAGGGCTTAAAAACAGGGGAAAATACCTTATCTGACAAGAACTTAGCGGAATTATAGGAGAGCTATTTTTAGATAAAAAAATAGGCTTTTTTAAATCATTAGCTTGGCAAGTAAAGCTAGAATTCACTTTAAGTTGTACTCGGAAATGAGTATTTGAGAAAAAATTAAAGTAAAGAGGGAGCTGGCCGATAAGCCGGGTTCTGTCGTAGCTCAATGAGCCGGGGCAGTCATTCATCTGGATGATACGTCACCGTACACCTCAAGCAACCTACCCGGGAACAGCGCGGACCACGCATTATGTCCCCCTATTTGGTCTTGCTCCGAGTGGGGTTTACCCTGCCATGTCTGTTGCCAGACACGCGGTGCGCTCTTACCGCACCATTTCACCCTTACCCACCGACGAATCAGCGGGCGGTATATTTTCTGTGGCACTGGCCGTGGGTTCGCACCCCCCAGGCGTTAC
>Ga0224507_10000488_pt1 | contig 15525 bp, 19 predicted proteins | sample SF_Jan12_sed_USG_3_FD_170159 | JGI IMG/M metagenome (GOLD analysis project Ga0224507, IMG submission 170159) | Sediment microbial communities from San Francisco Bay, California, United States - SF_Jan12_sed_USGS_13 | ecosystem: Environmental > Aquatic > Marine > Sediment | place: USA... | reverse complement strand
TTATAAACTTGGAAAACCTTATGAATCGGGAAGCACTACTCTGAAGCTGGTGCCCTTGTCAGGCAAAGAATCGACACTAATACGGCCCTTATGGTTTTCGGTCACCCTCTGTACGCTGTATAATCCGATGCCTGTGCCTTTACGGCTCCCGGGAACCTGAAAATACTGTTCAAATATTTTTTCATGGTACTTTTGCGCAATGCCCGGTCCGTCATCAGACACACAGAGTTGGAGCATATTGTCTGCTTTCCACAGCTCCAGTTTAATCATTTTTACGGCATATTTGACCGCGTTGCCCAAGAGGTTTTCTATCAGGGTTTTAAGCTGGCCGGGGTCACCTCTGAAAAGGATGGGTTCAAGTTTTTCCCAACTGCTTTTTTCAAGGTTATTGAATTGGAGAGAGAGCTGTCTGTCCTCTATCCTGGGGATAAAGCTGGCGGCAATAGTCCAGGCCAGATGGCAGATATCGAACTGTTCGGGATTAAACATATCCCATGCGGATTTTTCCCGCAGGTTTCTTGAGGTTTTTTCAATAGTAACGAGAAATTGTTGTGATGACTTTTCGATGGATTTTAAATAGGTTAAGGTGTCTTCCGGGGTTTTTGTTTTACCCTCGATCAGCCGCTTAGTGAAGCCAAGCAAGGGTATTACGGGACCTTTGAGGTCGTGAATAAGGATCGACGCGAATTTTTCCCTTTGCCGGTTGAGTTCTTCGGTCTTTTGCTCGACCAGTTCTTCAAGATGCAGCCGGTAGTCATCCAGTTCTTCCTGGTTTTTTTTGCGCAATCTGGCCATGTGGTTGATGTGTTTCCCGAGCAGGCCGATTTCATCCCTTGTATCGCAATCAATCTGAACAGATAGGTCGTCCTGGGCAATCTTTTCCACTTTCCTGGTAAAATCCGTGAGTGGTCCGGTTATGCTTCGACTGATGATTATGGCTAAAAAGAGGCCGATACCTATTGCCAACACGTCTATTCCCGCAAGAAGCCAATGAATTTTTGAGGAGGTGGCTAAAGTAAATGCATAATTGGCGCGGGCGTATTTTTTTTGCTGCTCAACCATGGTATTGAGGCTTTCCAGCCACCCCCATTGCCGGCTTCGCACTTCAACGAGAAGCAGCTTCGTCCCCTCTGCAGCCTGTCCGTTCAGACCGTATTGGATAACCTTGTCCCACAGTTGTTCGGTTTCTTTTTGCCCCTCGACGATACTGTCCAGTATTGCTTTCTCTTCCTGGTTTTTAACGAGTGCGGTGAGTCGGGAAAGCGCCTCGTCATATTCTTTTTCTTCGTCCCTTATACGCTGCAGCTCAAATTCTTTCTCAGCCTGATCCTCAAGCAGAAGAATGTATCGTATTAAAACGGCCTTGTGCCTGGAGAGAAAACGCATATCCTGTGCTAATTCAACTTTGACATACGTCTGATTAACAAGCTGTTCAAGTTTTTCATTTATTCTGTTTATCGCGAGATATTCGACTGTGGCGAGAGCAAACATTAGAAAGCAGAAAATGGCAATGACCAGCCCGATCCTGAAAATTATTCTATAATTACGGAAAAGCATTTCTGTCTCTCTACCGGATGGGCGATAAGAAGGAAGACACCGGGGAGATAATCATGAAGCAGGCGGTTTGTTGCCAGGGGACGCGTGATGAAAAGATTGTTTCGGATATGCCAGGGAGCCATTCATAAATAACATCCATAGTTGCTAAAATGTGCCGTATGAACAGGCAAAAGAATTTATATTCATGATACTCCGATATAACGATTATGCAGAAAGTTAAAAAGAATTGCAAGATATCCGTAATCAGCCGTCGAAGTGATGGTTCATCATCTGCCGGCGTAATTGTCTCTATTCCGTTAGACAGACTCCCGACTTCCGGATCGGTCAACGTATCGGAGGCAACCGATCACTCCCGGTTTTTTCGCGTTTGCCATTTCATGAACAGACTTTTATTGTTGCTGGCCTATATGATTACAGTCGGGTTACACAACTTTTTCCAGTTTCTTGCCGCAAGGGCATGTCCCTGGCTCAGCGGAAATGGTGTTGCAGGTGCATTCATCCTTACAGGCACAGACATACAGCCCCTGGAGATTGACTTCTTTTAACGGCAAACCGCAAGAGCACAACCCCTGTTCGCTTTTACTTAGATCGCAGAAACAACATCCTCCGCAGGGACAGACTATTTTTTTGTCACAGACAATGGCCCGGTCCCCTTCAATTTTCAGGATAGTATTCATCCTGAGACTTTTGCCACAAGGACATTTACCCGGCGTGGTCCTGACCATTTCGCAAGGGCAATTTGTTCCGCAATTACAAGTGTAGAGATGTTGTTCGTTCTTAACCTTTTTCTGGGCAATAATATTGCCAGGAATGAGAAAAAATACAGTCAGCAACAGGCTTCCTGCAGCAAGTTTCATAATCGTTTTCATGGGTACCTCCTACATCCGTTTGTTTTGTTCGCTCGACTATAGATCAGCACAGGCTTTGTCATGTAAGTTGCAATATTTTCGATAGTCAAAATAATAAATAAGTGAAAAACGTAATCGAGATGAACACATATATTAAGGTCAACCGGAGACCTGAACCAGCCCCTGTTTCACAGCAGTTTAGCCTGCAGCTTGCCGGCCGGTCAGCTTGCCAGCCTGGATAAGAGCTGATAGAATAAAAAATAGAACATATTCTGTTGAATGCTTGTTGTGACAGAGCCGGGAAAGAATAAGTGGAAGCTCTCTGCTTCGAAAGGGTTTTCGGGAGGCTCTTTGAACGATGATGAATGGGTTTGTTTTCAGGTCGCTGATTTTGCTGCCGGCGGTGTTTCTGCTGCTGCAAACCGGATGCACTGGAGGTGTCAGCAGTCATTACGGCTATCCTTATGATCGATACTACGGGTATCCCTATGATCGTTTTGACAGGTACCCCTTAGATCCTTTCTACAGGTATCCCCATGGTAGCGACGACTGGTGGCCGTACCGGTCCTACCCTCACAGGGATTTTCAATATCGTTATCTGCCAGGATACCGGTATAACCGCGATCATTCGTTCCGCCACCCAATGCATCTGCCGGACGGGAGGAATTATTACCCGCGGTCCGGGCATCTGCCAGACGGGAGGCATTACCACCCCAGTCCCCACGAAAGGCCGCGGAGGCATTGAGTCGCCGATCCTGTTTTATCCGGTACAGAGTCCGTATTCTCCGGTTAATTAACCGGATCGTGCGGCACAGGACGTACGATTCACATGATGAATTGCTGCCGGCCATATCAAAACAGGTGTATCCCAGGGTATATAACGGCAGTGAAGAGCGATGTATTGTGATTCATAGCTTTCCCCCTCTTTAAAGCTATTAAACAACTGACTTGCGATATTTCCGGATATCAGGTGTCGATCCTTCCTTTTTCCCTTCCTGTTACCAGGTTGACCCTGATCAAAAAAAAACCGAACTGCCTTATCAAGTGGCAGCCCGGCTATCTCGTAAGACCCGCAGCTTTCCGTCCCTGTCTCAAAACAGGTATGGCTTTGTCGAACTTGAGCTCTTTCTATATTGTTTATTATTATTATATAAGATTTAATGCCAGCAAGTCAAAAGAAGAAAGAAAGAATCGGTAGTTAATTAATAACATGGTAGCATGCCATGACCCGGCCGTCTCCCGTGTCTTGTACCTTGCACCCCGCACCTTCTTAGCCTCGCGGTTAATTCATCCCCTCTCTCGGGAGAGGGTCAGGGTGAGGGGAAAACTTTTTCCTTCTAACTTCCATCGAGCATTCTGCCGAGTCCGCCCAGTACGGAGCCCTCACCCTTACTTGTTCCGCCCGCGCTGGGCGCGTGCGCCAGGACCCTGTCCGCCAGGCGTGAAAAAGGCAGGCTCTGCAGATACACGCTGCCCGTTCCCTGCAGGGTGGCCAGGAAAAGACCTTCGCCTCCGAAAAACATGCTCTTGAGATTACCGGCCCTCTGGATATCATAGTCGATATTACCGGTAAAACCGACTATGCAGCCTGTGTCCACCCGTATGGTTTCCCCCTGCAGTTCCTTTTTCACAATGGTTCCGCCGGCATGGACAAATGCCATGCCGTCACCACGCAGACGCTGCAGGATAAACCCTTCACCGCCGAAAAAACCGGTGCCGAGCCTTTTTGAAAAGGCAATGCTCACCTCGGTGCCGAGAGCCGCGCAGAGAAAGGCATCTTTCTGACAGATCAGTTCTCCACCCAGAGTCGCCATATCAACGGCTATAATTTTGCCGGGATAGGGGGCTGCAAACGCAATTTTTCTCTTTCCTGTTCCGGTATTGGTGAAATGGGTCATGAAAATTGATTCGCCTGTCAGAGACCTTTTTCCGGCATCAACAAGCTTGCCGAATAAACCCCGGTCCGGCTTGGAACCGTCCCCCATTTTCGCCTCAAAGGTAATGGAATCATCCATCCAGTTCATGGCCCCGGCTTCTGCGATCACCGTCTCAGAAGGATCCAGCTCAACCTCCACGACCTGCATATCGGAACCGAAAATTTCGTAATCAACCTCATGGCATTTCATATGTATCCTCCATTGTCTCTGTATTGGGCATGTGTTGTTACCTGTTTTATTTATTCCACTTCAGTGAACAGTATCAAATTTTTTATATTCCTGTCCATTGGGAAGAAATAGTCTGTAAAAAATTATTTTTTGAAAAATAACAAGCATTAAATTCTCCCGTTTTATTACACCGGATTTTTACTTGTTCATAAGAGCAGATAATAATTAAAAAATGTTCTTTAAATATTCAGAAATAGTTTTATACTCATGAAAAAGTATTGCTTGATATTCAACTATCTGCATTGTGTTTGTACTATTTGTAAAATCCTTAGGTTTTTGTTGTTTAACACGGTTATGATTGTGATGGCGGGAAACCAGTCCGTATTTTTCTGGCCGCATAAGGGGGGATATGCCAAGACCGAAAATCAAACATCCTTTCTATCCGATCATCTACGTTCGCGGCTATGCAATGATTCGGAGCGAAACAGACGCGACGGTATCTATCCCCTACATGGGGTTCAACCTGGGGGCCACCAAGGCCCGGCAGGACCGGGAGGGCAGGGTGATCCGCCATATCTTCGAGTCTCCGCCGGTCCGCCTGATGAAGGACTATGAATACCTGTTCCGTAATACTGTGAACATCCGCGCGACACAATCCGATACTGGATGGGATATCCGCTACAGCTTCATGGAGGATAACTGGGGAGAATCTGCCCGAGAGGAGATCAAGCAGGACGACAAGGGATTTTATATACCTTTAACCTCACCAAAAGGTTTTAAGGGCAAGCTCCGCCTTAAAGCGGAATCATGGAACTGAGAAGGGGATAGGCCTTGGCCGCAAATATAAAAGTTTTTTGCTATGCAGGCTATAGGGGCGACGAGTCACCAGTCTACTTCTACCTGGGAGGGAGGAAGGTCACGGTGGAAGAGATTGCAGACAGCTGGATCGGACCGGATCACCGGTATTTCAAGGTGAAAGGGGATGACGGGGCTGTGTATATCTTGCGGCAGGACACCTGTGCGGATACATGGGAACTCACAATGTTTGATAGGGTAGGAGCAAAGTCAAGTCACCAGGGTGAAAGATAAATCTGTTTTTTTTATTGAACTCAATAAAAAAAACTGGGCGCCTTGGCAAAAGTACGTAAAATTATTGAAACAGGTGGTGCGTTTCAGCTTCGAGAACAGATGGGGAGCTATATTGTCGATTTTGATAGCAAAAAGGACGATATAGGGAGCAAAAACACGTATTTTCCGGATATTAACATTAATTTTCAGGAAGTTAGCGGGCCCGACCCCAAGACCGGCCAAGACCGACAAGACCCGGACTCCCACGACCGGATGTCGAAAAACGTTAGCAGGCCAATCACTCCATCCACTTCAACATGAAATGAGGTTGGACATTATGAAAGTTACAAACCTGGAAGTAATCGCCTGCGCGATGGCATTACCTGCCTCCGTCGCATTCTCGACGTCGCATGCACAAACAACCATCGCCCCTGAAGAAGCCCGCGCCATAACCAAGGAAGCCTACATTTCCGGTTTCCCGATGGTGGACAGCTACCGCATCCGGTACGCCTACTTCGTGGATGTCAAGAACCGCGAACACAAGGCGCCCTGGAACCAGCTCCGCAACTTCCCTCGCGTCTTCACCCCGGAGGACAAGGCGGTGCAGAAGCCTAATTCGGACACGCCTTACTCCTTCCCCGGCATGGACCTGCGCGCTGAACCCATCGTGTTCACCGTGCCGCCGCTGACGCGAATGCCATAGACAACCAATTGATTTATGGCCAGAGTAAAACGGCATTATATTCCTGGACAAATATGGCACATTACTCATCGATGTTACAGTAATTCCAAGGACACAATACTTAATTATTAGGTCATCGTTTGGCTTATTCGGTACCGGACCTGTGAGGATGTTGTGGAAAAAACAGATTCAATCACCAACCTGCTGAAGCTGTATAAAGTTGATATTTCTGCCGTCAAAGCGAACAGGATACTGGTGTCTCTGGGCCTGCTCTCGGAGGAGGAGCGGCCAAGCTCAAAATATGCCGGCAAAATGAAAAAGTTCAAGGCCCTTACCGGACAGGGCCTGCAATACGGGGTAAACGTCGAAAATCCCAACAGTCCTGGCCAGACCACTCCGCATTACTTTATCGATACATTTGATCAGTTGCTGTTGCTGATCCAACGGGAAATTAAAAGCTGAGTATTAAAATGGGGTGAGCTCATTGTGTCTCCCGAATATTCTACAAAAAAGAGCAGAAGAAGAGAACGAACAAAAAGAAAGCAATATTGCTTAATAAAAGAATTGCCGAAGCGCGAAGTAGACCAGAGGCAGAAAAATGGCCGGGATCAGATTGCCTACCCGTATTATGGTTATCTTCAGCATATTCAAGCCGATGGCCACAATGAGCAGCCCACCGACGGATGTCATCTGTGCGATGGTTTCCGGTACCAGGAAGTCTTTCATAAAGACAGCCGTCAGCGTAATGACACCCTGGTAGAGAAACACCGCAACACTTGAAAACATCACTCCCACGCCCATTGCCGAGGCAAAAATAATGGACGTTACGCCGTCCAGCACCGATTTGGCAAACAACGTCTGATGGCTGCCGGTCAGGCCGCTTTCCAGGGAACCTACAATAGCCATCGAACCAACACAAAACACCAGGCTTGATGTCACAAATCCCCGGGCAAAAGAACTGGAATCACTCGATCTGGCGGCAACCATACGTTCCAGGAGAGTGCCGAAACGTTCCAGTCTTTTCTCGATTTTCATGCCCTCGCCGAGCAGAGCGCCCAGGATTACAGAAAAGATAACAACCATAAGGCTGTCTGACACCAGGGCACTTTTAATCCCGATCAGGATGACCGACAGGCCGACAGCGCTTAAAATAATTTCCTTATAATTATCGGGAATTCCCTTGCTGAAAAAAAATCCCAACAGGCTGCCGGCGATGATTGCCAGGGCATTAGCTATAGTTCCGAGCATATTTTTTTCCTGATTGCGTTTTGTGCGCGATAATCTCTCGTTACCGGGTCAGCACTTTTTATTCTTTTTTTCGGACCAGTTTTCCGGTTCTTCCGGTGTGATTGAGTATCATTCATAACATAAAAAAAATCCATCGATTTTATATACATATAGCGTAAAATAATAGAAGAGGATTTATAATGATCCCTCTGGAAATTGAACATGGGTACCCGGACAACGGGGGTCGGAGCAGACCAATGAAATGTATCCCAACCTCCAACCAGCGGATACGGACCAAGCGTAACAAATCATTGATGAAGAAGAATACATGGCCAGAACGAAGATAATTGCAACCCTGGGACCGGCAACAGCCGATAAAGCCGTTATTGAAAGACTGATACTATTGGGGGTCAATGTTTTTCGCCTCAATTTCAGCCATGGTGATTATGACTTTCATGCAAAGCTTATCAAAGATGCACGAAGTGTTGCGGAACAGCTTAACAGGCCGATAGCCCTGCTTCAGGACATTTCCGGGCCCAAAATACGGGTAAAGCCGATGGAACCTGTTCTGTTGGTTGAAAACGACCTTCTCTCTGTCTGGAGAAAAAAACCTCCCAAAGGGGCACAGAACTGTATATCCATCAACTATCCCAATATCCTTGACGGGGTGTCCATTGGTGATCAGGTTTATTTTGCCGACGGTACTATACGTTCAGCTGTTGAAAGCATTGATTCCGACAAGGTCACTGTAAAAATCTTAACCGGGGGGAAGCTTACCACTGGAAAAGGTGTGAATCTGCCTGTGGGTCAGATCAAGTTGCCGGCGATCACCCAAAAAGACAAAAAAGATATTAAATTCGGTATATCCCGGAAAATAGATATCATAGCACTCTCCTTTGTTCAGTCTGCTGATGACATCCGGCAGGCCAAAAAGCTTATTAAAATGGCAGGGGAGGATGTACCGGTTTTTGCCAAGATAGAAAAAAGTTCAGCCCTGGAAAACATTGAAGATATTATTCTTGAAGCGGACGGTTTGATGATCGCCAGGGGGGACCTGGGTGTTGAGATGGGACCATATGTCATACCTGTTATGCAGAAGCAGATCATTGCAAAGGCGAGGGAAAAGGGTCTGCCGGTGATCATTGCGACCCAGATGCTGATGTCAATGGTGTCCTCACCCTACCCAACCAGGGCAGAGGTCTCTGATATCGCTAACGCGGTCCTGGATGGCGCGGACGCGGTGATGCTTTCCGATGAAACAACCGTCGGGGATTTTCCCGAAGAGGCGGTAAAGGTTCTTTCCGCCACGATAAGAGAAACAGAGAAATATTATCCATGGTATCGGGAATTTGTTGAAATGCGGGACAACCGAAAGGCAATGGCGGCTGCAGCGGTTGCCCTTTCCCAACGAATTGAGGTTTCGGCAATCGCCACATTTACCGAAACAGGCCTGACCGCCTTGATGGTTGCCCGTCAGCGTCCGGAGGTAAGCATTATTGCAGTTACGAGCAATGAAAAAACATACCGGCGGTTGGCCGTTGTCTGGGGTGTCGAACCGGTTTTAGTCGACAGAAAATACCAGGACAGCGATAAGGCGATTTTGAATTTTTATAAAAGGGCGGTCAAGCAGAAGAGAATTGATCCGGATGAACCGTTTATCGTTACCATCAGCCGTCACTCAACAAAGACAGGAACGACCAATGTCGTCCAGGTTGTCGACAGACAGAGTATAAAAGAACTCCAGAATCTTGCCTACAAGCCGAGAAAATAATCGGTCCGAATGTCCGGCGTCCTTCCCCCTGCTCAAGGTGTTCCGGGCCCCGGGTTTCATGAACGCGCAAACCGATGGCATCAGGTATTTCCGCGGTTTGCGAATCGTCCTTGACCCTCGTATGACCTTAAAGAGCGGACAATTGCCGCGGATTACTTGCCGGGGCGGATGGCAATAGTGACTCTGCGGTTGAGCGCCCGTCCTTCCTCTGTGTCGTTGGAAGCCACCGGGTTGGCAAAACCGTACCAGTAGGTCAGCAGGCGGTCTTTGTTTATGTTGAACCCCTTGCTCAGGTAATTGCTTACACGTTCGACCCGTTTCCTGGAGAGTTTGATGTTATAGGCCTCGGTACCGATGGAATCGCAGAAGCCGGAGAGCACGGCATAGGCCTCGGGCCGGTCAAGGAGGAATTGGCCCAGTTTATCCAAAGTGGCTTTGAACTCCGGCTTGATGTCGGATTTGTCAAAATCAAACAGCACGTTGTTGAAGCCGGGCTGCCCGGAATCCATGTACAGCTTGCCGAAGAGATGTTCAGGTTTTTCGAAAACCGTGTCGAAATCAATGACCTGGGAACAGTTGTTGACAGAAGCGATGTCATCGAGCAGCTTTTTTCCTTCGGCTGTGGTGGCCGAAGAGACAATAGTGAAGCAGACATCGTATTTTGCGGCAAGTATTCCGGCCTGCTCCAGGGGCTCTGTTTCCAGTTCTTTGGCAGTTGAATGCTTTCCGTCAGAGAAGAGAAAGACCTCGGTCCGGCCCGGAAGGCCAAGCAGGTGCGCAAGTTTCATCAGGCCCCGCTGGATCATCGGCGGGCCGGTCGGCCTGACCGGCAGCTGATCGATGGCCCGGGTATAGGCGGCCTTGTCATAGCGCTTCAACTCATAATAAGGTTTAAAGGCCATGGGAGATCCGTGAAGCCAGAGGCCGCCTTTCCAGTGGGGATACAGGCCTGCCTGCCAGCCCAGGTCGGGCAGGGTGGCATTGGACTTTTGGATGATCTGCTTTTCCGCTTCCATTCGGGTGAGGCCGGTATCCTTGTAGGGGACGTTCATGCTGTTCGATGGATCGTAGATGATGAAGAAGTTGTCGGCCATCCTCTGGTAGCGTCCGTCTTCACCGGGTGCGGCAAGTTTGTCCGCCATGGCCGGATCGGTACCATACGCCTGCCCGGCACATAAAAGGAGGATGAGAAGAAACAGGGGGAAGGAAAATAAACGTGTTTTCATAACGGCTCCAGGCTCATACAATTCAACTGAATGCCAATGCAACAAAGCATCGCCGGTCCTTGTCGAAGTCAGCTTTTCCAAGTAGACAGGAAGGGTCCGTGTTGACCGCGACCCCGGGTTGAACCCGTCTCATTTGAGTATACCTGCTCGGCGTACCCTGTCAAGTATCTGAAAAAAAATCAAATCCTGAACAAACTGATAAACCGGGGCGGATGTATTTATCAGCAGCGCTCCGGACTGTCCGATCTATGTTGTGCCATTAAAAAGCCCGCTTCCCGGAAGGGGGCGGGCTTTTATTGCCATCCCGGGCATAGATCAGGTAAGGGGCTGACTACGCTAACTGATTAAAAGTGCCTGGAACTTGTTTGAATTAATGCGATTGGAGTTTATATTCCCCTTTCATCGGTCAGGGAGTCGGGTACTGAGGGCTCCGGGCACTGGGCAGTAGGTTATCACTATCGTTTACCGACAGTGTACAGGCCTCGATCTTACTGTCACAGGGACACTGGATTGCATCGATTACAACATCATCGCCTGTTCCTGGCACAATGGCAGGAATCTGGTTTTCCAAATATTGAAATGGTATTCCCCAGACAGTGGTTGCTCCTTCAACTACAATTGTATTATTAGCTTTATTAATGTCCGTGACCTCACCATATACAATCACATTGCAAAATTTTCCCCCTGCATGCTCCTCTGCCGCCGATACGCTCTGCACCACAACGAAACTCATGACAATTGCCAGGAGTACAAATAATTTATTGATAGGATTTTTCATGGCACACCTCCATTCGTGTCAGATTTTTTTTGTTTTTCTTCGGCCTTGTTCTTCATGCAGACTGCAAGCCAACCTGATGCACCATTCCGCACTCCAGTGGGCGAACCGACCCACCTCTTTTGTCACTTTGCCTTTTCATCACCTCCCTTGAATTTATTTTCGTATGAGATAAAAAATGCAAAAGCATTGAACATCGATTCATTTCCACGGTTACTGAAAAATTCCCATTTTTCAGCAATCTATAATATGTAACGATGATTCGGCCGAAAGGTTACAGAAATAATGACAAAAACGGTGCAAAAACCAAAAACGGGTCGGACCAGGCCAAAGAGTTGATAAAGGAATTGCCGGCTCAATAAAAGAAAAACCGGGCGCCCTGGCAAAACGACGTAAACTTATTGAAACAGGTGGTGCGTTTCAGCTTCGAGAAGAGATGATATCGGGAGCAAAAACAGGCATTTTTCGGATATTAATCATTAATTTTCAGTTCGTTAGCGTGGCCCGACCCCACCCCAGGTTAAATCCGACCCACAGGGTACATGCCTCGAGATTCCCTGTTTTGTTACATTGGTGGGCAGTGATTTCAACAGAATCATCTATGGAGAGATCAATATTTTCCCTGTCCAAATAATCAAATGGTATTCCATGGACAGTGGTTTCTCCAACGGTAATTGTATTATAGTCATAATCAATGGCTGTGATTTCCCCTTTCACTGTCACATTGCAAGATTTTCCCCCTACCGCCCATACCGGCGATACGGTCACAAGACTGGGAATGATTGCCCAAAGCACAAGCATTTCTCTGATAGAAATTTTCATGATAAATCTCTCTATTAAAAAATTTTTCCTGTTTTTCTTCGGCCTTGTTCTTCACGCAGACTGTAAGCCCAACCTCATACAGAATAGACGATGATTTGACCGAAAGGTTACAGGGCAGGAGAAAGTAAATGAAAGAATAGGGATTGACTAGGGTACGCCGGGTACAGACGCCAGGTACGTGGTCGGACCAGGCCAACCAGTTGTTTTGATGGTGAAAAGAAATGAAAAATGGGCTAAATTTTGTCTTAAAGACTCCATTTTAAGAATCAAAAGGGGCTTTTAAGAAAAAATGCTCCGACAATAACATTCTGCGGTCAAACCGCGGATGTTTCCGTGAGCTTCAAAGAGCGATCATGAATTATCTCGCCCATGCACTGCTTTCGGGAGACGACCCCGGGGTTCTGATTGGAAATATGGCCGCTGACAGTCTCAAAGGCAGATTGCCCTCCGGCCTCCTTCCCGCAGTCGTCCGTGGCGTATACCTGCACCGTGATATCGATCGCTGCACCGATGGCAGTGATGAGTTCGCGGCATGTAAGACAGTATTTGAATCCGGATACGGGCGGTTTGCGCATGTCCTTGTCGACATCGCGTTCGACCATGTCCTGTGCAGATACTGGCACTTATATTGCGGGCAGCCGTTCCCGAGCTTTGTCGAGCGCGTCTATGCAGTGTTTCTGGACAGCAGCCACATGATGCCGAAGGCTTTCATCCCCATCGCTGAACGGATGCGCAGTGAGGACTGGCTCACCGGTTACGCTACTCTGGCAGGGGTGGGGGCAGCCTACGAACGGTTGGGGCGCCGCTTCCGCCTCGCACCGGGGTACTTGGCTAAAGCTGCCGAACTGGTTGAGGAACGACAAGATTTCCTCTCTGACGAATTCAATTCGCTCTTCCCCAAAGTGTTGGAGAGAGCAGCAAGGATTCGAGAAGAAAAGAGCTAACCGGTTTGTACTACTAAGAGAGGGGCTCAGATTGATTTTTTTTAGACTTGATTAAAAGTTAAATTCATTTTTTACCTGCGCAACACGTGGCCGGGCCCCAATTATTTACTCGGTGAAAACCACCCGCTTCAATCCTTTCTCCCCGGGGAAGAGCTCGTACCACTAAAATTCCCTCTCCTTGGGGGAGAGGGTTAGGGTGAGGGGTAGTTAACCAGACACAAAAAAGAACAAAAGAAGAGAACGAACAAAAAGAAAGCAATGCTGCTGAAAAAAGTAATAATCTGGGACAGTCTCCAATTATTTATTGCTTCTAAAAATTATAGCATGCCTGAGTGCTCATATTGTAATAAAAACTCAAAAAATGAAGTTGATGTTTAGTGGTAATCAGAATCTTTTCAAGAAAATTGATATTCCCGGTTGCCATATCATTACACATTTGACATCGGTTTCTTCAAGGTCATATACTTGAAATAGTGGGACCTTATAGTTTTGCAATGCGATACATACTTTTTAAAAGACAAAGACGGAAAGCCACGGGGCTCAAAATATAGCCGAATTACATAATATCGGTCATCCTGCTTTCTAGTGCCGCCAACTTCACACATGGAGAATGATGTTATGAAAGTGATACTCCGGGTCAGCTATTTGTCTTTAGTGGTGTTTCTAATTCTGTTCTTTACCCTGAACAGCTCAGCTCAATCGGCAGGTATTGAAGAATGGAAGGTCAGGTCTGCTGACCTCAGCAGCATAGCTTATGGCAATGGGATCTACGTTGCTGTTGGCAGTTCAGGTTATCTTGTGAGGTCAACTGATGGTACCAAGTGGTCTGCCGTCAGTTCCGGCATTACAGATGATTTGTACGATATCGTTTATGGAGGCAATCTCTTTGTTGCTGTCGGAGGCAGTTCAGTTATTACCTCTCCGGATGGTTTGAAATGGACCCGCCAAAGTGAAGACTCCTCAATTTATGCCAATTCCATTACATATGGCAACGGTATTTTTATGGCCCTGGAATCATCCGGCAATGTTCACACCTCCCCTGATGGAATACACTGGACAGAACATGCAATAAGTGCATTGTCATTACCATACCTGAGCGATATTGGCTATGGAGCCGGAACGTTTGTCGTCGTCGGTTACAGCGGGGCAGTGTGGTCTTCGTCGAACAATGGTTCGACCTGGTTTCAGGGGAACTCCGGCAGCACCGCCACTCTGTGGAGCGTCACCTACGGTAATGCAGAATTTGTGGCAGTCGGCGAATCCGACATTATCCTTACCTCGGCCAACGGAACTACCTGGTTTAAGTTTAGCTCCGGTCTTTCCATCACCCTGATGGACATCGTGTACGGCAACGGCATATACGTGGCTATCGGAGGCAATTCATCATCCGATGCCGGTAATATCTATACCTCCCCCAACGCGACAAACTGGTCCGAGGAGACATCTCCAACCACGGATTTCACGTTCAGTGTCATTTATGGCGGCGGCGCTTATCTTATTGCCGGCGGCCCCGTTTTGCGTTCAACCAACACGACAGACTGGACGATTGTGCATGGGGGGGCTACCAGACCATTTTTTGCGTCTGCGTCGGGAGGAGGAGTAATGGTCGCGGCTGCGGGAGGGACCTTTCTATCATCCACGGACGGCATTCGCTGGACTTTCAGGAGGGATGGTACTGACAGTTATTCCGGGGGCGATTACGGAAACGGCACCTTTGTCTTTGCAGGAAGCAGTGGGGCAATAATCACCTCTCCGGATGGAGCAGTCTGGACGAGCAGACTTACCGGCACAAGCACCGGCCTGGAGTCTGTGGCCTTTGGCAACGGAACCTTTGTTGCCGGAGGATATTCCGGCCTGATAATACGGTCGTCGGATAACGGGGAGTATTGGTATGGAACGACGACCGGGACCAGTGCCACCATACGGGCCATCACATATGGCAACGGCACCTTTGTTGCCGTGGGCAGCGGTGGAACCGTACTTACCTCAGCCAACGGAGCAGCATGGTCACCTCCGCTCTCGATTTCATCGGATGAACTCAGAGGCGTTGTCTATACCGGGAGTAAATTTATCTCCGTGGACTGGAATGGGAAGGTGTTCGCCTCCGTTACCGGAACGTCCTGGACACAGACTGCAGACCTCGCCACCTGGATCCACGATCTTGCCTACGGCAAGGGAACCCTGGTCGCTTCCGGAGCGGCCGGAACCATTCTGACTTCTTCGGATGCAATCAACTGGGATTCACATTATCCGGGTTCAGATTCGTGGTTTTATGATGCCTGTTTTGCCTTCAACTCCTTTTTTATGCTGGGAACGGACGGCACAATATTGCAGTCAGTTTCAAAGTTCCCCTGGATTCTTTTCAATCCCGCCACAACCGGAGTAAATTAAAAACTTGATAGTTAAAAAATCGTAATACTATAAAGGAAAAAGATTTATTTTTAATCCTTGAAAAAAGGTGCTGACGATATTTTTTCCGTCATCCATCTTCCTGCAGGGT
>Ga0224507_10000487_pt1 | contig 15536 bp, 12 predicted proteins | sample SF_Jan12_sed_USG_3_FD_170159 | JGI IMG/M metagenome (GOLD analysis project Ga0224507, IMG submission 170159) | Sediment microbial communities from San Francisco Bay, California, United States - SF_Jan12_sed_USGS_13 | ecosystem: Environmental > Aquatic > Marine > Sediment | place: USA... | reverse complement strand
TCCGTTTCCTCTGGCAGTGATTCTGGTGGGAACCCTAGCTGCTTGGTCCGGAGCCCTTCATCTTGATGGTTTAGCTGATACGGCGGATGGATTTTTTAGCAGTCGTCCCCGAGAACGTATTCTTGAAATCATGCGTGATAGTCACATTGGGGCCATGGGGGTAATTGCACTGGTTCTGGTGTTGTTGCTTAAAATAAGCTGTCTGACTACCGTTGAAACGGATTTAACCTGGAGAGCAGTGTTGCTCATGCCCTTAACCGGGAGATGCGCCATATTGGTAATGATGGCCGTGCTGCCCTATGCCAGGAGCGAAGGTGGGTTGGGAATGTTATTTTACGGACCGGCAGCGATGCTTAAGGCTCTGCTCTGGTTAGTTTTGTTGATAGTTTTTAGCTGGCTAGTGATGGGGTTGAGCGGAATTTTTGCGATTATGACCGCATTGTTAATTACTTTCCTTTTTTGTTTCTATTGTAAAAAAATAATAGGCGGTGCCACGGGTGATACCCTGGGTGCAGTCTGTGAATTAGCTGAAGCCGGTGTGGCCTTAGGCTATTGTCTGAGCCTTGGGAGATAATTTGGATATGACCGGACATGGTGGAAATATAGCCGAGCTGGCCCAGAAATGTGGCTGTGAACCAGAGGAATTGTTCGATTTCAGCGCCAATATCAATCCCCTCGGTCCGCCGCAATGGCTGCGGCGGGTTATCAGCGGAGCCATTGAGCAGTTGGTGCACTATCCAGAACCAGCTTCAATACGGGTAACTACTGCCGTTGCCGAGCACTACGGAATTTTGGCTGAAAATATTGTAGTTGGTAACGGTACATCGGAGCTCCTTTTTGCGCTGCCCGCTGCCTTGAATGTTACCCGGGCCATTATCCCTGTTCCTTCATATATTGATTACGCCACCGCCTGTCAACGGGCGGGAATGGAGATAAAAACATTCCCTTTATTGGAATCTGATGAGTTCATCCTTGATGTTGCACGCCTAGGAGGTGAATTGCGAACCGGTGATTTGGTGATTATCGGTAGTCCCAATAATCCCACCGGTAAAATAGCAGATCGTGAGAGTTTGCTTAAACTCTGCAGACAGCGTGATGATGTTACCTTCCTTATTGATGAAGCTTTTGCCGGATTTATCACTGATTATCAAAGTCTTGCTTGCGCAGCCGATAATATTATCGTCCTCTGTTCGTTAACCAAATTGTATGCCATTCCCGGACTTAGACTCGGTTTTTTGGCAGCTTCCCAGGAAGTTTGCTCCAAAGTTGGTGAGTATATTGCGCCCTGGAGTGTGAATTCTCTGGCTCAAGCAGTGGGGGAGAAGCTTTTTGGCGATTCAGAATATGTGGATGCGAGTCGGAAGTATATTACGGATCACCTTCCAGATTTCTTGGCCGATTTGCGTGAGACTTGTGGTCTGCGGGTTTTTGATTCCTCGGTTAATTTTGTGTTTGCCAAGTTGCAGAACGGAGGGATGGACGGTGAGGAGTTGGCAGCGCGACTTTTGCGGGATTATCGCGTCGCCATTCGGGTTTGTGGAAATTATGATGGACTTGATTCGTCATATATCCGCATGGCATTGCGAACTACCAGAGAAAATGAGCAATTGCTCACCGGTCTTGCCGATATTTTAGGGAGGAGATCGTCCGTGTCTCCTCGTAAGACCGTTTCTAAACAAACTCCTGCGATTATGTTTCAGGGGACCGGTTCTGATGTGGGTAAAAGTGTGTTGGCGGCCGGACTTTGCCGGGTTTTGCTCCAGGATGGTATCCGGGTTGCTCCTTTCAAAGCCCAAAACATGTCGCTTAATTCCTATGTCACCAGAGATGGCGGGGAAATGGGGCGTGCCCAGGTGGTGCAGGCTCAGGCGTGTCGTCTTGATCCCGATGTATTGATGAATCCGGTTTTGCTCAAACCTTCATCTGATGTGGGTAGTCAGATCATCGTGCGGGGTAAGCCGGTGGGCAATATGAAAGTGGCAGATTATGTCCGCTATAAACCGCAAGCCTGGAGCGAGGTCTGCCGAGCTTATGATGAATTGGCTGTTGAATATGAGGTGGTGGTTTTAGAAGGAGCCGGTAGTCCTGGAGAGGTTAATCTGAAGTCCCACGATATCGTGAATATGCGAATGGCTGAATATGCCCGCTCTCCTGTTGTTTTGGTTGGCGATATTGACAGGGGCGGGGTGTATGCTTCCTTTGTGGGGCATTGGGAAGTTATGGCCCCTTGGGAGCGCAGCTTGTTAGCCGGGTTTTTGGTTAATCGGTTTCGGGGCGATGCTTCATTGCTCGGTGACGCCCATGAATACCTTTTAGATTATACAGGTAAGCCAGTTTTAGGGGTTGTTCCCTATCTCAAAGACCTTGGGCTGCCCCAGGAAGATTCGGTTGGTTTCAAAGCAGGGGTGTATGAGGCACCACCTCCAACCATACCCCATGTGGAAATAGCCTTGATTGATTTACCCCATATTTCCAACTTTACCGATGTGGAGCCATTTATTCATGAGCCGGATGTGGCGTTACGTATTGTGCGTACCAGTGAGGAACTGGGACGTCCCGATGCCGTTATCTTGCCGGGGAGTAAAAATGTGCTTGCTGATTTCAGTTACCTGGAACAATCTGGTTTGGCTAGCAAAATAAGAGAATTGGCAGGGGCAGGGGTGGAAATAATCGGTATCTGTGGTGGGTTTCAGATGTTGGGACGCAGGGTATCAGATCCCCACGGGGTTGAGAATGAAAGTGGGGGAGAGATGACCGCATTGGGGCTCTTACCCATTGAAACCGAACTGGATAGAGAGAAAACCCTGACCGCAAAAAATGGTATCCATCCTGAATCTGGTTGTGTGGTAGTGGGGTATGAAATTCATCACGGTATCAGTAAGGGTGCGCCCAATAGTTTGTTTCAATTTGATGATGGAACCGTATGTGGTTGTAGGGCTGAAAATGGTATAGTGTGGGGAAGTTACCTCCACGGGATGTTTGATGGTGATGATTTTCGTCGTAGTGTTATTGAAAAATTGCGCCTGAGAAAAGGTCTATCGCCATATTCTGGCCCGATAACCCGGTTTGACGCGGAACCCGCCTTGGACAGGCTGGCTGAAGTGGTGCGAAACACCGTTGATATGGATGCAATTTACGCGGTGTTGAATTTATGATCGATTATTTTGTGATTGGACTCTGGTTGGCTGTCTTTCTTGATCTGTTGCTGGGGGATCCCCGTTGGCTGCCCCATCCCATACGGTTAATCGGATCTCTCTGTGGTTATTCCGAAAAAACATTTCGTAGCCTTATAAAATCTGAACGACTTGCCGGTATTGGCGCTGTATTTATGGTTTTGGGCGCGACTGTCGGGGTTTTGGTTTCCATGTTTTACGCCCTAAGTCTCTTTTCTGCGGCCTTGAGTTCTTTTGTGGCGGTTGTTTTACTCTATACTTCTATAGCATTGCGTGATCTGGCTGGACACGCCTCGGTAGTACGGAGTGCGTTGGCAGGAGAGGGTACTGATCGACTAGACCTTGCCAGACAGAAGGTTGGCATGATGGTGGGTCGCGACCCAAGCGTGTTAGATGAGCAAGGAGTTGTGCGAGCCTGCGTGGAGAGCGTGGCGGAGAACATGTCCGATGGGGTGATTGCCCCGTTGTTTTGGGCATTTGGTTCTGCGATGGTTGTGGGTGAAGGTATTTGGGCGCTGCCCGTGGCCGCTGGCGCCGCAATGGTTTATAAGGCGGTTAATACGATGGACTCTATGTTCGGGTACAAAAACGAGCGATACCTTTATTTTGGAAGATTTGCCGCCCGGCTTGATGATGTGGTAAATTATCTGCCAGCTCGCTTAACGAGTTTATTTATAATCTTAGCGGCACCCTTTGTTGGGGCGAGTATAAGAGGGGCTTTTGCCATAACCCAACGGGATCATCACCGTCACGCCAGTCCCAATGCCGGATACCCGGAAGCGGCAATGGCTGGCGCTCTTGGAGTTAGGCTTGGTGGTGCCAATGTCTATTTCGGAAAGATGGTGCAAAAACCTAATATTGGCGACGAGAATCGTGGCTTGACCTTCGAGGATATAGAGTTCGCCAATAGATTAATGTATGGTGCTTCCATTCTGGCTGTTGCTCTCTTTAGTATCTGTGCTATACTAACTAGAGGTTAGGGGTCGTGGCTGCTTACTGGCTTGCAGCGCTTGACAGGGTATCCATGAATAAACGGGCTCATTCATTGCGAAGATAACGATATGTTGCGTACCGAATTTAAATCTATTTTTTTTCTGACCGTATTTTGTCTTTTTATTCAGGCCGTCGGTGGTTGCCTTTATATTGGGGGTGCCGAGGCCTCCTCTATGGTCGAGTCGCCTGACACGAATGTTAAAGAAGAGAAGGGTGATGTGGGCCATGAGGAGGAAGAGTGGTTTCGTACATTTCTTGAAGGCACTTTTTATATCGATGGCTGGCACGAGATCCGGCAAGATATTTTGGCAGAACTTCCCGAAGCACAACGGGATGATTATAGCCTCCTCATAAATGAACTTGGCGAAAAGATTGGTCGAGAATGGGCGAAAAGTAATGATATTCGGCGAATTGATAATTCACAACTCATTGAATGGGGTGATCGTCTCAAGGAAATAGCCTCCGAAGAGCCTAATAGGTTAGCTGAAACCATTCACCATATCAACGGTGAAGTGGAAACTCTCCTGGATTGATTTTTTTATCTTTTTCTATCCATGTTACCTAGTTTCTATGTAACTTCTCCAAACATGTTGGTAAAATAAAACGAATGTTCGACGCCATGATCTCGTATCATGTCAAGTATGAAAAACAGACTTGATCGTATGTGTCTTAATCCATTCTTTGTCAGGTAGCCATTCAATCCGCGTAATTAACTACGGTTGAGACGACGGGGCTGTCCTGATTCCTTCTTTATCAAGCCATTCAAACCCTGGCCTGTTTTCGATACCAAGTAAATTTAGGCTATTTCAGGCTATATTTTCGATCAATAAATCAATATATTAGCGTCATTATGATTGAAGTTGTTTCATCGCAGAATATCTAGCTGTTGTGGCCAGATTGCGCACTGGATATAACTAACTGGCAACATAATGACCCATTGTTTAGTAATCAAACCGCGAAGAAAATATAACTTGCTGAAAATAGTAAAATTATTATTGGTGTTATGGATTTGAATCGCCAATTAAGCAATAGTCAGCTTGCAGCCAAGAGCCTTTATGACCTTGCTGATGGTGGTAAATTGAGGATTGCCATCTTCTGCCAGTGACTTGTATAGGCTTGTACGGGTGACCCCTGCCTTCTTGGCCACTTCTGTCATGCCCATTGCTCTTGCGGCAGTGTTTAAGGCATGGATAAAATCGGATTCATCGCCACTGGCCGCAACTTCTTGTAAAAAAATACGTATTTCTTCAGGACTATTTAGGTGTTCAGCGATGTCAAAAGGTTTAGTCTTAAGTGCCATGGTTTAATCCTCCAATTCCAAAAGAAGCTCTGTGGCGTTGGCAATGTCATTTTTCTGAGTTGATTTATTGCCACCTGTAAGTAGCAGAATCACCTTGCCATTGTGAATGGTGTAGTAGATGCGTAACCCTGAACCAAAGAAGAAGCGTAGCTCAAACAGGCCGGGGCTGATTTGTTTAAAATCTCCAAAGTTTCCATTCTCAACTCTTGCTAATCTTGCCAACACTCTGAGTTTAGTTGTAGAATCTTTAAGCTTGGATAGCCATCTGTCATATTGTTTGGTGCTGAGGAGTTGGTACTTCATATTTCTAATGTATCTTGTGGGATACAAAGCGTCAAGGTGAGAATAACCAAAATAGTATTATTTGAGAGTTCTGCTTCCTCCCTTAAAGCAATGTTTTGTTGTTCCAAAAGTAGCTTGAGGGAATACACAGTGCCTAGGCTGAATATTGGCTGGAGTTTCTGGTTGTTTCTGGGTTGAAAAAATGATTTGAGTTTGGAACAGATACATCGGACAACAATTCCCTTGGAGTCCGATAACCTCTGCCACCAGTGAAATTATGGTAACGGTGGAACGGTGGTTCATCCGACTAAAGCGTACTTTGTTTCATGAAGTGCCATTATTTTTAGTTTAAAAAACTCCACATCCCTGAACTCATAAGCAGCCCTTTTCATTGTCTTGATTTTATTGTTCGTACTTTTCAAGCGGACCAGTGGAAAGAGCATCAAAATCAAAGTAGGCTAATATGCCATCAAAGTGTTTTTCTAATGTATCAGAAAACTTTTTCAGCATTCCAATACCTGAACTCCTAGCGATTTCTATCCAACTTTTCAAATGCCATTGAGCCGCAACTTTATCATCGGCCCAATTCCATAACTGCCGTAGGTCCTCTTTCATGTAATAAACCGTAGCCAGCGGTCTGTTCAGCTCCAATGCCTGTTCTAATTGCTGTTGTTTTCTTGGCGTATTTTCTAACTTCTCTTTTGCTGTCAACAAAAGCCAGCGGGTTCCTTTGAGGACTGATTTAGGCAGCAATTCTTTCGTAGCGTGGAACAGTTGTCTTCTGAAATTACCAAACTTTTCATTGAACATTTTTATCACATGAAAATGATCAAAAATGATAATGCTATCTTTTAAATTCTCACGTATCGCTTTAATATACGCTGGTGACATATCTATAGCGACAGCATCAATTTTCAGTTTTCGATAGCAGCGGAGTTTTTTCCAAAACGGTTCCAGTGCGTCACTACCTTTTCCGTCCCCAACGAAAACCACTGCTCCCGTTAAAACATTCAGCACGATCGTCAAGTATCCACGCTTGCCTATATAAATTTCGTCAATAGCGATCCGTTTTAATTGACTAAGCTTGAGGCTGCTATATTTTTTCTTCAGATATTTTTTCTGTATATTTTTAACTAGATCCCAGCTTAAGCCCAAGTGCTTTGCAGTGTCTGAAATAGTCATATGCCTCGACAAATCGAGAACATATCTTCCGAGTGCTTTGGTGTATGTAAAGCGAGATTCCGCAAAGCCAATATCTGCCTGACGGATTGTATTGCATTCCCTGCACTCAACACGAGAAATTTCTGTTTTGATGTATGTTTGTTTTTTCCCAATAGGAAGGGAATGAAACCTGTGAATAACAGATCCACGCTTTACAATATTCTTGCTTTTGCATGTAGGGCAGCGAATGCTAAATTTTTCCCTAGTTATAGTGAATATAATGTCGCCTTTTTGGTAATCAGACCGTACATAGCGATACCCAACAATACCGAATCCATGGTAAAGTAAACTTGTGGACATGTGGAACTCTCCTTATTTATTGCGTTGCTGCTTTGATAAGGACCACATGTCCATTTTTTTTCAAATCATTTTGTGAACAAAGTACGCTTTAGTCGGAAGAACCCAATTCACAAACAGTAATTCTAGTCGGACCAAGTTAACTAGCTGTGTTAAAAATGAAAAGCTTTAAAAGGTAGCTGCTCATTGGCCTTAGATCCTCCTTTTTTTCTTGCAAAAAGAGGCGTTTAAGGAAATTTGATCTCCTATAACGCATGCAGTGTAGAGCCTTGATTTTTTAACTACTTTTTTGACTATGAAAAGGATTATTTAAGTAAGAAATAGACACTTTTTTCTTTTGTTATTATAAATCAACTTGTTGGGTTGGTACGGCAAGAATGGCCTAGCAGACTGTCATATTAAAGATTTTACAGTTGTTTAGATATTTATTAACCGTTACTGATAATAAGAAAATTTCCTTTGACATGGAAAAGGTGCACCACCATCCTCTTTAACGGCTGGAAAGATTTGTCGATACAGATCGGTAAAAGGGAACCTGCTACAAAGTCGCTAACTGGATTTTTATGGGTAAATTCACCGGCAGGGGGGGGTACAATAAACCCTACCACCAGCACAATCCAAATAAAGCCATCCATGTACGGTCTCATCTAGTTGCTGATTTTTGAGAAAGACTGTGGGGTAAGAAAGCGCAATCAGGGACAGTAGCCGGAGTCGCAAAAGAGCCGCATTCTTATCGAATTTACTCTTATCTAATTAAGTGATCGGAAATTTAGCTGTAGGCTGATATTTAAATATATTTTTTCTACTGCGATATTTATAGCCAAGGTGCCTACTAACTGGCAGTTTTTGCATGTTATCTTGTAGGCTTTGTTCTCGTGACCTCGCAATTCAGGGATCCTTTATGTAAAAGGATTTCTACCTCATCTCCGATTTGTACCTCGTTGCTTTCTCTTATAATATTTCCGGTCTGTTCGTTTTTAACAATGGCGTAGCCTCTAGCAAGTGTTGCCAGGGGGCTGACGGTATTTAGCAGGCCGGTCACGTTTGAAAGTCTCTTTTTATGCCGTTCCAAATTGTTGCGTTCCGCCATGATTATTCTATGCTGGAGGGCTGATATTTTTTCCCGTTTCCCTGCAAGATTTTTCCGTGGGTCATGTTGTTCCAATAGCACTACAAATCGTTCAAGACGGCTCTGGTTATTTCGGATGATTTCGCTCATTGCCCGTTCTATTTTTTCCGTCTTATAATCGAGTTTGATGAGAAGGCTTTCCAGGGGGCGTCGCGAATCTTCCATTATTTTGCGGTAGAGTGCGAGTTTGGCTGCGCGTTGGTTAAGGTTTGCGTTCAGAGCGTGATACATTCTTTTCTGGAGATGACTAAGTCGGGTTTTCAATTCTGCTGCGTCGGGGAGAATGAGTTCTGCTGCGCTGCTTGGTGTTGGAGCCCGAAGATCGGCCGCAAAGTCGGCAATGGTAAAATCTATTTCGTGACCCACTGCATTGACCACTGGGAGTTGGGAGTTGTATATAGCTCTGGCGGTACGCTCTTCATTGAAAGCTTGTAGGTCTTCTAGGGAGCCGCCCCCTCGGCAGAGCACGATGAGTTCGGTATCGATATGGTCATTTATTGCTTCAATGGCTTGGACAATCTCATCTGCTGCTGTTTCCCCCTGAACACTTACAGGGTAAACGCTGATGGAACAACCGGGAAAACGTTTTTGGGCGATTTTTATGAAATCATGCACTGCAGCACCGTTGGGCGAAGTAACCAAGGTAAGGTGCTGGGGCATAGGGGGGAGTGCTTTTTTATGGCCTGGATCAAAGAGGCCTTCAGCGTCAAGTATATTTTTCAGTTGTTCAAAGGCCTTTTGTAAGAGGCCTGCACCATGGAAATTAACCCCGTCGACAATGAGTTGATAATCCCCCCTGGGTTCATAGACAGAGATTCTTCCAGAACATATGACCTGTTGGCCATCGCGCAGCGCTTGGTTGAGATAACGTTGCTGCATAACAAAGAGTACTGCTTTGATTTGGGCTTTGTCATCTTTGAGGGTGAAGTAGAGATGGCCGGAACGGGGTTTGCGGAGATTGGATATTTCGCCGGAGACTTGGATAAACGGGTAATGGGTTTCCAGAATACTGCGAATGGAGGAAGTTATTTCCGATACTTTGAATATGCGTGGAGTCTTCATTATTAGTTATGTCGTTTCCGGGTTAATCTTGCTGTGTTGCAGGAGAAATTGCCGGTCAGGGTGGAAAAGTTAATTCTCTAATGATTTTTTACGGCAACCTGGTTATAGTTACAGATTACTTGTATGGAAAGCAAGTAACTTATACCAATTGATCATGTTTGTAGATATTTTAACCATATTTTAAGTTAATTAAAAATGTCAATACGGCATGGGTAAACAATCGTAACGTGAGGGGCGATGATAGAGCAAAATTCAAATAACACAGGAAACTTAGCGGAGAAAAAGCCTCTGCAGTCCATGGGGCTTCTTGAGGAGCTCAATTTACCTCCGGTTCTGGCTGATTTTTTACGGAAGAATCAACGAACCATTTGGCTGGTCATAATTTGCGTTGTTTCTGTGGTGGTTGTAGGTTCAGTATATCGTAGCTATATGGAATATCGTGAAAATAATGCTGCTACTGCTTTCAGTGAAGCTTTGATGTTGGAAAGTGATACCGAGCGGCGCAGCGGTCTGGAGTCGGTAATTCAGGAGTATGGTTCCACTTCAACAGCCCTATGGGCCACAATGGAACTCGTTGGGCTTGATCTTCGGAATAAGAAGAGTGAAGAGGCTCTTAAGCGTTTGTCGGATTTAAACGGAAAAATTGCTATTTCCAGTCCTTTAAAGCCTCTAGTGCTTTATAAACTTGCTTTGGTTGAGGAAGAATACGGGAAAGTGGATCAGGCTATAGTTTATTATAAAGAACTGTCTGGAATTAAGCAGTTTGAAATGGAAGCGCGTAAATCTTTGGGTGCTATCTATGAAACTCAAGGTAAGAAAAAAGAGGCCATGGAAGAGTATGAGCAGTACCTTCTTCTAACTGAGACATCTCAGAAAGATGCCATGATGTCCGGCAACAGTCGGGAGCGTGATATGGTGCGATCTCGCTTGAGCAACTTGAAGTAAATGGATATTATTAGAACCCCGGCAGAAATGACTGCGTGGTCTCGGCTCCAGCGACAGCAAGGAAAGACTATTAGCCTGGTTCCCACCATGGGTTATTTCCATGAAGGACATCTTTCTCTTATGCGTTTGGCTGCCGATAGTGCCGATTTAGTGGTGGTGAGTTTGTTCGTCAATCCCACCCAGTTTGGGCCTGGAGAAGATTTTGCCTCTTACCCGCGTGATTTTGAACGGGATGTTGACGCGGCCCGTGAGGAAAAGGTCGATGTTGTTTTTGCCCCTGAAGTAGATGATATGTATCCTGGGGAAGCATTGACCACAGTGAATGTTAAAGAAATGACCGAAGGATTATGCGGAGCCAGCAGACCTGGTCACTTTAACGGGGTGACCACGGTGGTGACCAAACTGTTCAATATTGTGGAGCCGGATAGCGCGGTGTTTGGGGAAAAGGATTATCAGCAGCTTGCCGTTATTAGGCGTATGGCTTCTGATTTAAATATGAACATTGAGATAATCGGACATCCCATTGTTCGAGAGAAGAACGGGTTGGCGCTTAGTTCTCGTAACACCTATCTGGGCGAGGAAGATGGGGAATCGGCCCTATGTCTGGTTCGTTGTCTTAAAGCTACGAGGGCTAAAGTCGTTGAAGGCGTTATTGAAACCCCTGAGCTTAAATCATTAGTAGAGGAGTGTATCAACAATCATCCTGGTGCTGAGATTGATTATGCTGATTTTGTTGATAGCTTGACCTTACAGCCCGTATCGGTGGTTGATAAGCAAACTCTATTGGTTATGGCCGTTAAGATAAATAATAAGGTTCGTCTGTTGGATAACGGATTTATCATGCATTGATAGATTGTTATGCATTTTTTGATGGATTTTCAACAATTGAAATAAAGAGAAAATGTTACGTTCGGTTTTAAAATCAAAAATACATCGTGCCACAATTACCGAAGCAGATCTCACTTATGAGGGAAGCTTGACCGTTGACCGTGATTTGATGGATACCGCAGGGCTCATCCCTTTTGAGCAGGTAGGGGTCTATAATATAAATAATGGTGAACGATTCGAGACTTATGTTATAGAAGGAGAACGGGGCTCCGGGGTTATTGGCCTAAATGGGGCTGCAGCTCGTAAGGGTTTGGCTGGAGATCTCATTATTATAGCTACTTACGCGATGATGGACGATCAGGAATTGGAAGGGTATCACCCATCAATTATTCTACTTGATGAGCGTAATCGTATTAAACAACATCTTGATAAATGAGGGTTTAACATGCCTGGTTTTGAAGTTTTTGGTGAGGAAGAAAAGCAACAGATTCAAGATGTTCTTGATACTGGGGTCTTGTTTCGCTATGAATTTGGCGAACAGCGTAAGGGAGTATATAAGGTAAAGGAATTTGAGGAGGCTTTTGCACAGTATACTGGGAGCCCCCATGCCCAAGCGGTAACTTCTGGAACAGCAGCGCTAAAAGTCGCACTGACCGCTCTAGGTGTAGGCGGTGGAGATGAGGTAATAACCCAAGGGTTTACCTTTGTTGCTACCTGGGAGGCTATTTTCGATGTAGGTGCTATTCCCGTATTCACTGAAGTGGATACCACTTTGAATATGGATCCGGCGGATCTTGAGAAAAAAATCACCTCAAAAACCAAGGCGATTATTCCAGTGCATATGCTGGGCGCTCCTGCTCGCATTGAAGAGATTAAAGCCATTGCTGACAAACATGGCATTCCGATTGTTGAGGATACTGCTCAGGCACCTGGAGCCAGGATTAATGGTAAACATGTCGGATCATTCGGGGCTTGTGGAACTTTCTCATTTGATTCGGTTAAAACCATCACCACCGGTGAAGGTGGCATGGTTATTACCAACGATCCGCAATTGTGGCGTAACATGTCAGAATATCATGATCACGGTCATGATCACGCGGTTAATCCCGGTGGTCGGGGCGGAGAGGGTCGGAGTTTTATTGGTTTTAACTTTCGGATGATGGAACTTCAAGGTGCCATGGGTTTGGCTCAGTTAGCCAAGCTTGACGATATTGTTGCTTCTCAGCAGGCTAATAAGGCAGTTTTGAAAAAAGCTGCAGCCGCCATTCCTGGTGTATCTTTTCGTGAAATTTTAGATGAAAAGGGTGATTCTGCCACCTTTCTTGCATTTATGCTTGAAAATAAGGAACGGGCAGCTGCTGTTAATGAGATTTTACGTGAAAATGGAGCCGGAGCGATAAACTTTGCTGAAAACACATGGCATTTCTACCCCCAATGGGAACATCTTCTTGCTGGATCTACTCCATGTAATAATGGGTGGCCTTTTGCTGAGGGAGGAAAGCGACGGGTTATTTATGATCCGAAAGCCTTGCCCAAATCTGCTGAATTGATGTCTCGCACCTTAGTTTATCAGGTTCCGGTGAAACTTAGTGATGAGCAACGAGATAGAATGGTTAGCGCTTTGCAAAAAGCAGCGCAAATGTAAACAAATATGGCCCTCACGGGTAGTTTATGAGAGTAGGCGCTCTTTTGGGGTTCGCATGAAATGTGGTCCCCTTAGCAGCGCCTATATCTATTTGCGGTGAGATAGATATCAAAACGAGTAGTTTTGCCGGACATGGAAAAAGAAGGGGGTTCATCTCCGAGAGGGGGTTCGTTTTTGGGTCGTTTCACTACTACTCTCTCGACGGCGGCGGTTAGCGCTAGATCCAGCAAGCGGATCGTGTCCAGATCTTCTCCGACTAATAATTGTAATATTTGTAATTCTTTTTTAACTTTGGCTGATTTTGAACGAGGTGGAAACATGGGGTCCAGGTAGATGACCTCGGGTCGTGTTTCTTGTTCTGAAATATTGGTGAGGTATCCTAATGCGCTTTCTGTTCGCAGGGTGATTCGGGATGCAATAGTTTTGGTATCAGGATGTTGTTTCGCTCGCTTAAGGCCGTCTGCAAGTAAGGCGGCAACAATGGGGTGACGTTCAAACATCAAAACCTCACACCCTGAAGTGGCAAGAAGAAAACCGTCACGACCTAAGCCCGCTGTGGCATCCATGACCAGAGGACGGCGATTTTTTTTAACGCCTACAGCTTTTGGCAACATATTGCGGCCTCCGTGAAGTCGTCGATGTCGTGCGGCTCCGTGGACGAAATCCACCCAAAGTCCCTTACTTATGCTAGGTTCTCCGGTGGGTTTGACTTCCAGGTGGTTATGACTGAGCTTAAGGATAAAGTCGTAATTATTGTCATCGTCGCTGACCAGTGGAAGATCCAAATCATTGCATAGCGTGATGGCTTGCTCTTTTAGCTCGGCCATAGGCATACATATTCCTATTATGTTTTTTGTAACATGGTGCATGGATCTGGTGGTTTTTCTAGTTGATTATTTTTTGATGAAATAGGCAAAAGATAGCAAAGAGCAAGGTTCCCCTCCATTACCATGTTTTGGCGGGAGCAGCATGTTAAATTTCGTAATCGTTCACCGGGTTGTAAAGAAATGTTTTATAACATCGGATCTGTAAGCGTTTACCAGTGCTGCGCATGGGTGCAAGCAGGCCGGTGAGCTATAGTTAATCTTATATGAATTCGACTTGATCGCGCGCAGGCGTAGTGTTCGTGAACGCTTAATAAATTTCCAAAGACAAATTATCTAATACGTGAATGTCTTGGACTTGTTATTTATAAATGAAAAGGAAAAGCGAGAATGAGTGAATCTGAACCAAAGGTAATTGCTATAATCCCAGCTCGTTATCATTCAAATCGGTTTGAGGGTAAACCGCTGGCCCTTATTAACGGTAAGCCCATGATCCAACATGTGGTGGAGCGAGCTCGTCAAGTTAAGATGCTCTCCAGGGTTGTGGTAGCCACTGATGATGAGAGAATTAAGCAGGCGGTTGAATTATTTGGAGGCGAGGTGGTGATGACTAAGTCGGATCATGCCTCTGGTACGGACCGTTTAGCAGAAGCCGCAGAACTTTTGGGTATATCCGAAACAGATGTGGTGGTCAATATACAGGGTGATCAACCGTTATTGCCTTTTGAGGTGGTTGAACAGGTTGCTAGCCCTCTGCTCGAAGATCCCGCTCTTCACATGTCCACCCTCATTTACAAGATTATCCGACCGGAAGAGATTCATGATCCTAACCATGTTAAAACGGTCTTTGATTGTCATGGCAATGCGCTTTATTTTTCCAGAGCGCCCATCCCCTTTCAACGTAATCCCGAAGAGCCTGAAAAACCAACTTACTTTAAGCATTTAGGGTTTTATGCTTATCGTAAAGGCTTTCTACTTACCTTTGTGGGGCTACCGGAGGGGGAGTGGGAACGGTTTGAAAAGTTGGAACAGTTGCGTGCTTTGGAGTATGGATATACCATTCGAGTAGTATTAACTGAACATGATTCCATTGAAGTTGACACCCTGGAGGATGCCAAACGGGTGGAAGAGATGTTGCGTAATCAAGAGTAACTGTAAGATTATTAAAAATATATTATATAGAAGGGTGATGAAATGGAGAAGAAAATTACGATTATTGGGGCGGGTAATGTAGGCGCCTCAGCTGCTCATTGGGCTTTGGCTCGTAAATTGGGTAATATTGTTTTAATGGATGTTGTTGAGGGAGTTCCCCAGGGTAAAGCATTGGATCTTCTGCAGTGCGGGCCGCTAGACGGTTTTGCTGGACAGATGACTGGGACCAATGATTTTGCCGACACAGCAGGCTCCGATGTGGTTATTATTGCTGCAGGACTTGCACGGAAACCAGGGATGTCCCGCGATGATTTGTTGGCTAAAAACGTTGCAATCGTAAAATCATGTGCTGAACAAGCGGTGAAATACTCCCCTGATTGTTTCATGATTGTGGTTACTAACCCTATTGACGCCATGGTTTATACCGCTTTTAAAGCAACAGGTCTTGATAAAAAGCGCATTATCGGGATGGCCGGCGTTCTTGATTCCGCCCGTTATCGTACTTTCCTCGCAGAGGCTTTGGGTGTGGCCCCTCAAGATGTTTCCGCTCCGGTTATGGGGATTCATGGTGACAATATGCTTCCCCTGGTGCGACTTGCCAATGTGGGTGGGGTCCCTGTCACCGAGCTGCTGTCTGAGGAAAAAATCAAAGAGATTGTCCATCGTACTCAAACCGGTGGTATCG
>Ga0224507_10000486_pt1 | contig 15546 bp, 12 predicted proteins | sample SF_Jan12_sed_USG_3_FD_170159 | JGI IMG/M metagenome (GOLD analysis project Ga0224507, IMG submission 170159) | Sediment microbial communities from San Francisco Bay, California, United States - SF_Jan12_sed_USGS_13 | ecosystem: Environmental > Aquatic > Marine > Sediment | place: USA... | reverse complement strand
GTACTGGTCAACCGGGGCACCCTGAAGGCCGGTGACATGGTCCTGGCGGGCAATGCCTACGGACGTGTACGGGCGATGTTCAACGAAGACGGCAAGCCGATTGAAAGCGCGGGCCCGTCCATGCCGGCAGTACTTATCGGGCTGTCTGGTACGCCTAATGCCGGAGACGAGCTGCAGGTAGTGGCTGACGAGCGAAAGGCGCGTGAAGTGGCTGAAATTCGCCAGACCAAGGAGCGTGAGGTCAAGCTGGCCAGCCAGGCCAGTGCCAAGCTCGAAGACGTGTTCCAGCAATTGAAGGACAGCCAGGCCGATAGCGTTCAGCTATTGATTAAGGCAGACGTGCAGGGTAGTGCCGAGGCATTGAAGGATGCGTTGACCAAGCTGTCTAATGATGAAGTCAAGGTAAACGTTATTGCCAGTTCGGTCGGTGGTATTACCGAATCCGACGTAAATCTGGCCGCTGCCTCCAAGGCCTTCATTATTGGATTTAACGTCCGTGCGGATTCAGGCGCACGTAACATGGTCAAGGATACCGGCGTGGATATGCGTTACTACAGCATCATCTACGAGGCGATTGACGATGTGAAAGCCGCCATCAACGGCATGCTTGCTCCGGAAATCCGCGAGCAGATCGTTGGTATCGCGCAGGTGCGCGAAGTTTTCCGGTCACCGAAGTTTGGCGCTGTTGCAGGCTGCATCGTTACCGAAGGCGTTGTACGCAGGAACAACCCGATTCGAGTGTTACGTGATAACGTCGTGATCTACGAGGGTGAGCTTGAATCACTGCGTCGTTTTAAGGATGACGTCAACGAGGTCAAGTCCGGTGTCGAATGCGGTATTGGCGTGAAGAACTACAATGACGTGAAGGCCGGCGACCAGATCGAGTGTTTCGAACGCATTGAGGTCGCTCGTACCATTTAACGTGCGAGTGGGAACGATATGCCGAGAGAGTTTCACCGTAGTCAGCGAATTGCCGAGGAAATCCAGCGCTCGTTAAGCGAGATTATCCGCTTGCGGGTCAAAGACCCCCGCCTGGACAAGATTACCGTCACTGAAGTGAAGGTGAGTCGGGACCTATCTCACGCGAAGATCTATTATTCTTCGTTCCAGATGGATGTTGATAAGGAAATGCTGGCCGAGGGGCTGGCTGAGTCTGCAGGTAAACTTCGCCAATTGCTGGGACGGGAAATGCGCATGCGGAGGGTTCCTGAGCTGCACTTCGAATACGATATGACTCTTGAGCAAGCTCAGCGAGTTACTCAATTGATCGATGAGGCGGTAGCCAATGACGGCCCGGCTTCAGACGATCCTGATAATTCCTGATTTCCAGGCAAAATTAATGGCTGCAGGTTCTAAATCCAACCGCAGGGCGGTTAACGGTATCTTATTGTTGGATAAGCCCACCGGCGGAACATCAAATCACGCCCTGCAAAGAGCCAAGCGGATGCTGAATGCTCGCAAGGCCGGACATACTGGCAGTCTGGACCCCCTGGCAAGCGGGATGCTTCCCTTGTGTTTTGGCGAAGCGACCAAGGTCTCGGCATTCTTGCTGGATGCTGATAAAAGCTATCGTGTAACCGCGCGATTTGGTCAGAAAACCGATTCGGCTGACGCGGACGGTGCGGTTATCGAGACCGCGCCCATACCGGTACTTGATGAAGCCCAAGTGCGTGAGGTGCTGGACAGTTTCCTGGGTGAGAGCGAGCAAATTCCCCCTATGTATTCCGCCCTGAAGGTGGAGGGGCGCCGCTTGTATGAGTTGGCGCGGAAGGGCGAGCAGATCGAGCGAGCGGCCAGGACAATTGTGATTCACGAGATCAGCCTGGTCAGCCTTGAAAATGAGCGCATGACCTGTGATGTCAGGTGCTCAAAGGGAACCTATATCCGCTCCCTGGTCGAGGACGTTGCCGCGAAGCTGGGCACGCTCGCCCATGTCGAGGCACTTCGGCGTACTGCCGTTGGCAGCTTTAAGGGCGCGAAAATGTATACCTTTGAGGAGTTGGAAAGCCTGGCGGAGGTCGGTCGGCTGGATGACGCCTTGTTGCCGGTGGACTCGGCTCTGCAGGATTGGCCCCGGGTTAATCTGGATGAGGGCTGTGTAGAGCGCTTGTTCCAGGGTCAAAAAGTACAGTCGCCCGACCCGACTATGCGTGGAAAACTAAGGGCTTACGGCCCAGAGGGTGATTTTTTCGGCTTGGTAGAAGCCGAAATTGGCGGAACTCTGGTTCCGCAACGACTGTTTCCGGGCCTCAGGACGAATACCAGCCAATTAGAGGCCAAGTGACTGAATATCCCATTGTTTATCGGTCGATTAACAGGTTAAAATAGCGGGCTTGATTTAGGGGCCTGGCTATATGGAGACCGGGCCATTAGGAGAAACTAGTAATGCCTTTAAGTACCGAACAGAAGAGCGAAATTGTAACCGAGCATGGCCGCGGTAAAGCGGACACCGGATCGCCCGAGGTTCAGGTTGCGCTGCTTTCCGCACGCATCTCAGAACTTACCGAGCACTTCGCAACGCACAAGAAAGATCACCACTCACGTCGTGGTCTGCTCAAGATGGTCAACCAGCGTCGCAAGCTGCTTGACTACCTGAAAGAGAACGACCAGGCACGTTATCGTGACCTGATCAGCACTCTTGGTCTGCGCCGCTAAGCAGTCCGGACTTCACCTTTCGACGGAATTCCTCTCCAAGGAAAATGTAACGTGGCAATTATTAAGAAGAGCTTTCAGTACGGCGAGCACACTGTAACCATTGAAACCGGGGAAATTGCCCGGCAGGCTGATGGTGCTGTGCTGGTCAACATGGCAGACACTGTCGTCCTGGTAACCGCTGTTGGCGCCAAGCGCGCTGATCCAAGCCGGGGTTTCTTCCCGCTCACAGTGAACTACCAGGAAAAGACTTACGCAGCTGGCAAAATCCCTGGCGGATTTTTCAAGCGCGAAGGACGTCCCAGTGAGAAAGAGACACTGACGTGCCGTTTGATTGATCGTCCGATCCGACCGCTGTTCCCCAAGGGCTTCGTTAACGAAGTTCAGGTAATTGCTACCGTGATTTCCATGAACACCCAGGTGGATCCGGATATCCCCGCATTGCTTGGTGCCTCCGCTGCGCTGGCTTTGTCAGGTATGCCTTTCGCCGGCCCCGTCGGCGGTGCACGGGTTGGTTACGTGAATGGCCAGTATGTGCTGAACCCGACCGCTGAACAGCTGCTGGGCTCTTCGCTGGACCTGGTAGTTGCCGGTACCGAACAAGCTGTGTTGATGGTTGAATCTGAAGCCAACCGCCTCTCCGAAGAGGTGATGCTTGGGGCCGTAATGTTCGGTCACGAGTCCATGCAGGTCGCCATCCAGGCGATTAAGGAACTGGCTGAAGAAGCTGGTAAGCCTTCATGGGAGTGGAGTGCTCCGGAAGTTGATCCCGAGTTGACCGCCGCTGTTGCTGAACACGCTGCCGCACTCGATGGCGCTTACCAGATCTCTGACAAGCAGGAACGCTATGCGCTGGTTGGTGATATCAAGGCCGCCGCGATTGAAGCCCTGTCTGGCGCAGAAGATTCCAAGTGGACCGCAGACCAGGTTTCCGGTGCCCTGGCCAAGCTGGAAAGCGTGACTGTCCGCAATCGCGTGCTGGACGGCGCTCCGCGCATTGATGGCCGTGACACCCGCACTGTGCGCCCGATAGCGGTTCGCACCGGCATACTGCCCCGGGGCCACGGTTCAGCATTGTTTACCCGTGGTGAGACCCAGGCAATTGTCGCTGCCACCCTTGGTACGGGTCGTGATGCACAGATTATTGACGCCCTGGAAGGCGAGCGTCGCGATGCCTTCATGTTGCACTACAACTTCCCTCCGTATTGCGTTGGTGAAACCGGTTTCGTGGGCTCACCCAAGCGTCGGGAAATTGGCCATGGCAAGTTGGCCAGGCGTGGTATCCAGGCTGTTATGCCTACCTCCGAAGAGTTTCCCTACGTGATCCGCGTGGTTTCGGAGATCACCGAATCCAATGGTTCCAGCTCCATGGCCTCTGTTTGTGGCACCAGTCTGGCACTGATGGACGCCGGTGTGCCTATCAAGGCAGCAGTGGCCGGTGTGGCTATGGGCCTTGTCAAGGACGGAGAGCGCTACAAGGTGCTGACCGACATCCTGGGTGATGAGGATCACCTGGGCGACATGGATTTCAAGGTTGCCGGTACAGAAGACGGCGTCACCGCGCTGCAGATGGACATCAAGATCCAGGGCATCACCCGAGAGATCATGCAGGATGCTTTGGCCCAGGCCCAGGCTGCTCGTCTGCACATCCTTGGCGAGATGAACAAGGTTCTTGCTGCGCCTCGCGAAGAAATGTCCGATTGGGCGCCGACCATCATGACGTTCAAGATTGATCCAGAGAAGATTCGTGACGTAATTGGCAAGGGCGGTAGCGTGATCCGCGAGATCACCGAGACCACCGGCGCCACCATCGACATCGAAAATGACGGTACGATCAAGATTGCTTCGGTTGACTCGGCTTCAGGCCGTGAAGCCCGCAAGCGTATCGACTTGATCACAGCTGAAGTGGAAGTGGGAACTATTTACGAAGGCCGCGTGCAGAGGCTGATGGACTTCGGCGCCTTCGTCGAGATCCTGCCTGGCAAGGATGGCCTTGTACATATTTCCCAGATCTCGCACCAGCGGGTTGAGAAAGTCAGCGATGCCCTGAAAGAGGGTGACGTGGTTCGCGTGAAGGTCCTGGAAGTGGATCGTCAGGGCCGCGTACGCCTGAGCATGAAGGAACTTGAAGAAGCCCCCGCTGCAACCGAGTAAGGGCTGCTTCCGGGAGTAGCTTAAAGCTGCTCGCCGAAATGCTGCAAAATACGCCGTGGCAACCACAACATTGGTTGCCACGGTTTTTTTTGTGCTATGAATCCGACATGTCCGCCATGTTCACTATATTCCGCTCTGACCGAATCAGAAATCTGCTCTTCGGTGGGTAAATAGCGCGGATTAAGGAATGGGTCGTCCCTGGAATGCAGTACCAAGGTGGGTACCCCGATGTCCTTCAGGAATCCGATGCTGCTGCAGCGATTGTAGTAGTCCCTGTGACCGTCAAACCCATGAAGAGGAGCGGTTACATATTCATCGAACTCGATGAAATTTCGGCTATTCAAGGCTTTCTCAAGATCGATAAGTCCTTTTACCTGGTGGCTTTTTGCTCGAACCCTGCCCAGCATTTTCCTCATCAGGTAGCCCTGGTATCGTCGGGAAAAGCCCTGGTCGACAGTTAGCGCCGCACCATACAAATCAAAGGGAACTGAAATTGCGGCTGCCGCGTCTATGGCTGAAGAGCGTCCCTGTTCGCCCAGGTATTTCAACAACAGATTCCCGCCCAGCGAGTAGCCGGTAGCAAAAATCTTCCTGTGGGCTGGCCCTGTCTGTCGGAGATGGCTCAGTACAGACGCCAGATCTGCTGTGTCACCACCATGGTAGCTACGGGGGAGGCGATTCAGTTCCCCGCTACACCCTCTGAAATGCATGACAACGGCGTTCCACCCTGCTTTTTGCGCCTCGCCAACCAGGTCTCCGGCATAATTTGACCGGCTGGATCCCTCCAGTCCGTGCAAGCAGAGCAAGAGTGGTTGCTTCGGGTCGTGCTTTAACCAGTCCAGGTGCAGGAAATCTCCGTCAGGCAATTCGAGGGTTTCACGCTCCAGCACCCCGCGATAGCCGCGTCGAAAGCCCAGGTTTGGCAATATGGTCTGCAAGTGCCGGTTTTTGAGCTGGGGAATTGGACGGAAACCGCTGCTGGTTATCATTACCTAATAATACGTTGATGCACAAAGAAAAAGGGGGCCGTGAGGCCCCCAGTACATTATTTGGCTTTTTTCGCCGCGGGACGAACCTTCTTCTTGCTACGTGGTTTGGCTTTGCGTTTTGGTTTCGCCTTCAGTGCAGCGGGTTTTGGCTCTTCCTGGCTCGTGCTTCCGCCAAAGGTTCGTAGTAACTCTTCCTGAACACCTTTCCAGAGCATATAGTTTTTCTGTGCCAGTCCGGCTACAACGCCCAGGGGGTCGATTCCCACAACGCTCTTGATCCTGTCTCTCAAGTGCTGTTGCTGATCCAGGAACAATTTCAAGCTTTGCTCCAGGTAGCTGCCCACCATTGATTGCATCGTATCGCCATAAGAGCGGATAACATGGGCCAGGAAATCCCGGCTCATGATGGGGTCACCCAGTTGCTCTTGCTCACTGATTACCTGCAGCAAAATACTGCGAGTAATGTCTTCCTGGCTTTTCTTGTCGATGACCACAAAGTCTATCTTATGCATCACCAGCCCTCTGATGTCGGCGAGGGTGATGTAGCGACTCTCTTCGGTGTCGTACAACCGACGATTTGGATACTTTTTGATGATTCGTGATTTGCTCATGGATACATCCAGCATTTCAGTAGTTGTTTGAGTGCCGTTTTCGAACTCGTCCAAGCCCCGGTCTGTGGCGGTCGTTTCAGAGCCTTAGTGGCAGTGCACAAAATTGTACACTAAACGCCTCACACTAATAACTCAGAAATTCACACGCTGGGATTCGACCCCTTTCATCGTATCCAGGCTGAAATTGCTGATTGCCCAGTCGATAATTTCGCTGATGGGTAGCTGGGGCATGTCATTCTGCACCGGGAGCCTCAAGAAGCGTAGGGCGGCCACCAGGTTCTCTCCAGCCTGGTTGTCGTCCAGCGCCCTGGCGTAATTTTGCTTGCTCAGTTTTTGACCAGCGGGGTTCAGCGCCACAGCGACATGCCCATATTTCGGGACTTCAACCCCCAGTTTCCGGGTCAGATATATGTGCCGAGGGGTTTCTGACAGCAGGTCCGCGCCCCTGATTATCTCTGTTATTCCCTGCAGGATGTCGTCCACAGTGCCTGCCAGGGCATAGCTATAGAGGCCATCCCGACGCCTGAGCAGGAAGTCTCCCGAGGCCTTGGACAGATTCTGTTCCTGGGGGCCCTGCAGCAGATCATCGAATCGAATGACCTCATCATTCACGCGGATACGCAATGCCAGGGAATCGCCGTGCAACGGCGGTGAGTGTCGACAGGTTCCCGGGTAGATAAGCCCGAGTCCAGCGTCCCCAATCTTCGCTCCTGCATCCTTGATCTGCCTGCGACTGCAGTCGCAGGGGTAAATCAGTCCGGACTGGCGAAGTTGTTCAATTGCCTGATCATAGTGAGAACTGCGCTTGCTTTGGAAGGTCAATTCCCCGTCCCAGTCGAGGCCATGGGCAATCAGGGAGCCAACGATGCGCTCGATTGCGTCGCCAGGCTGTCTTGGGGGGTCAATATCCTCAATTCTGACGAGCCAGCGTCCACTTTGCTGGCGGGCGCGCAAGAAACTCGCCAGGGCGGTTACTAGCGATCCAAAGTGCAGGGGGCCAGTTGGAGAGGGGGCGAAACGGCCTGCGTACATACTTCTAGCAGGCCGAGTGGCCGAGCCCGTCAGGAAGACGGGCTGCTTGTAAATATCCTATGGGTCTAGCGGTAGCGATCGTCTCTATCCCGGAACTGGCGTTCTGCGAGTTCACGGCGTTCCTGGGCTTCCAGGGAGAGAGTTGCCACGGGTCTGGCTTCCAGTCTCTTGAGTCCAATCTCGTCGCCGGTTTCTTCACAGTAACCGTAGCTTCCATCTTCGACACGCTTCAGGGCGGAGTCAATTTTCTTGAGAAGCTTGCGCTCCCGGTCGCGGGTACGCAGTTCCAGGCCAAATTCCGATTCCTGTGTGGCACGATCGTTCGGATCCGGGAAGTTCGCTGCCTCATCCTGCATGTGGTGCACGGTGCGATCGACTTCTTCCATCAGTTCCCGCTTCCAATTCAGCAGAATCTGGCGGAAGTGCTCAAGTTGCGCTTCGCCCATGTACATTTCGCCACGTTTCGAGACGTAGGGCTTTACTCCATGAATAGGGCCGCTAAATGCGCTACCGGATTTGCGCGCCGGGGCTGTGCTTGCCTTGCTAACAGGGGTTTTCTTGGCAGTGGCCTTCTTCGCTACAGCCTTCTGCGCTACAGCTTTCTTCGCCGGCGATTTTTTGGCAGCAGCCTTCTTCGCTACAGCTTTCTTCGCTGGCGATTTTTTGGCAGCAACCTTCTTCGCTACAGCTTTCTTCGCCGGCGATTTTTTGGCAGCAACCTTCTTCGCTACAGCTTTCTTCGCCGGCGATTTCTTGGCAGCAGCCTTCTTCGCTACAGCTTTCTTCACTGGCGATTTCTTGGCAGCAGCCTTCTTCGCTACAGCTTTCTTCGCCGGCGATTTCTTGGCAGCAGCCTTCTTCGCTACAGCTTTGGTTGCAGTTTTCTTGGCGCTTGCCTTCTTGGCAACTACCTTCTTGCTTTGCTTTTTGTTGGCGGACTTCTTTACTGCCATTCGAACTCTCCGACGCCCGGAATAAACCCGACATTATATATCCGAAAACAGGTCAATGTGACAAGGTATTTCGTCTAATTTTGACTAATTAGTGGCCAATTTTATTGCTCAGGGGAGTTTGACCAGCTCCGGCGCTTGCCAGCCGGGTTTTCGATGTTCCGCAACTACTGTTGTATAAATGCCACCCCGAACGTTGAAGTCGGCGGTTAGGCGCATAAAACGGGGGCTGGTGGCCGATACCAGGTCCTCCAGGATACGATTGGTCACCGCCTCGTGGAAGGCGCCTTCCTCTCGGAAAGACCACATATACAGCTTGAGAGACTTAAGCTCCACGCAGTCCTGGTCGGCGACATATTCCAGTTTCAGGGTGGCAAAATCCGGCTGGCCTGTCTTGGGACACAGGCAGGTGAACTCCGGTATGCTGATCCGAATCGTGAAGTCGCGTTCTGGATTAGGGTTGGGAAAGGTTTCCAGATCCCTGTTGGGACCCTTGCTGGTGTTTTTTGCGTCGTTCTGGCTCATATGATCTCTTGGATGACCCTTTCAGCCTTCCTTTTTTGTAATCGTCTTGGGACGGGGATTACTTTACACTACGCGGATTGTTCCGACCATTGAGAATAGAGGTTTCATGCGTCTCGCAAAGATTAAGATTGCCGGGTTCAAGTCGTTTGTGGATCCAACAACCATCAATTTGCCTAGCAACCTGATGGGAATCGTTGGTCCCAATGGCTGCGGGAAGTCTAATGTCATTGACGCCGTTCGCTGGGTGATGGGGGAGAGTTCCGCCAAACACTTGCGGGGTGAATCCATGGCGGATGTCATTTTTAATGGCTCCAGTGCTCGCAAGCCGGTTGGTACCGCGACGATCGAGCTTAATTTTGATAATTCGGATGGGTCGGTGGGCGGCCAGTACGCCAATTTCACCGAGATCTCGGTGAAGCGAGTTCTCTCCCGGGATGGTACGTCAAATTATTTCCTGAATGGCACCAAGTGCAGACGCAAGGATATTACTCATCTTTTCCTGGGGACCGGGCTGGGACCGCGCAGCTACGCCATCATCGAGCAGGGAATGATTTCCCGGCTGATAGAGGCGCGCCCTGAAGAAATGAGGGTCTACCTGGAAGAAGCCGCCGGAATTTCCAAGTACAAGGATCGTCGACGCGAGACCGAGAATCGTATTTCTCATACGCGGGAGAATCTGGAACGCCTGCGCGACTTGCGGGACGAGGTAGAAAAACAGATCAAGCATCTGCAACGGCAGGCCAGGGTTGCTGAACGGTTTAAGGACCTGAAAGAGGAAGAGCGGCGTACCACGGCTGAATTGCTGGCCCTGAAGCTGAAGGTCATGGATCAGACGATTACCAAGCGTACCCAGGCAGTCGGCGAACGCCAGACCCGCCTGGAAGCGGGAATTTCATCGCAGCGGAGTACCGAAAGCGAAATCGAGACTACTCGTGAAAGCCATATTGAGCTCACCGATAAGTTCAATCAGGTGCAGGGTAGCTTTTATGGCATTGGATCGGAGATTGCCCGACTGGAACAGTCGATTCATCACGCCGAGGAGATGCGTCAACGCCAGACAGCTGATCTGGATCAGGCAGCGCAGGGCCTGAAAGATATCCAGGAACATATCTCCAAGGATCAGAGCCAGATTGTGGAGCTGGAAGATGCACTGAATGACCTGGAACCAACTTTTGATCATGCCCAGCAGAGCCTCCGGGCATCCGCCGTGGGTTTGCAGCAGGCCCAGGCGGAAATGCAGGGCCTGCAGCAGAGCTGGGATGAGAATAGCCAACAGGTAAATGACGCGCAGCAAACCGCCAGCGTTGAGCGGACCAATCTTGAGCAACTGGACTTGCAGATAGGCCGTTCCCAATCTCGTAGTGAAAGAATTCAGGCGGAACTGGCTCAGTCGGACGTTAGTCCGCTAATGGAAAAGTTTGAGCTATTGCAGAAGGAGTTACAGGCACATCGCAGCGACCTGGAAGAGCTGGAGAAAAACCGGGCTTCACTGGGGATGCAGATTGCCAAGTTGCGTTCGGATGAGCATGTAGCCTCCGAGCAGAAGGACAAGTTGCGTGGAGAAATTCGCGCCGCTGGCGGACGGTTGGCGTCCCTGGAGGCGCTGCAGCAGGCCGCGCTGGGCCAAAACGAGACTGCAACCAGGAGTTTGCTGGAGAAGCATGGCCTGGGATCGAGTAAGCGTCTTGCCCAATGTCTGACTGTTGACGGTGGCTGGGAACGCGCAGTCGAAACCGTGCTGGGCGAGTACCTTGAGGCCGTCCTCGTGGACGATCTGGGCGAAGCAACAGCATTACTCGGTGAATTGGAAAAAGGCCACCTGTCACTGTTCGATGGGGCACAGGGATCCGGAGCGCCTCATACTCTTGCGTCGTCGCTGGCGGAAAAGGTTTCAGGTCACCCCAGAATCAAGTCGCTGCTTGGCAGCATCAGGGTTTCAGAGAATCTGGATGAAGCATTAGCGATGCGCGCCAGTCTTGGAGCCAGCGAGTCGGTGATCAGCCGCGACGGCGTTTGGGTAGGGCCCAACTGGTTACGGGTCACTCGTGGAGAGGACGTGCATGCTGGCGTGTTTGAACGCGAGTCAGAAATGCGTTCTCTGCGTGATGAAGTTGCTCAGAAGCAGGAACAAGCCACGCAACTGGAAGCCCGGCTGGCACAAATTAGGGCGGACCTTGAGGCCCAGGAAAAGCTTAGAGAAGAGGCCCAGGCAAAGCAGGCGGTCTTGTATCGTGAGCAGTCCCGGGTGAACGGTGAACTGGAGTCCCACCGCTCGCGTATAGAGCAGATGACTCGTCAGCGGGAACGCCTGGAGTCTGAATACGAGGAAGTTACGGGCCAGATCGGAGAATTCAAAAGGCTGGTAAGCGAGGCGAGGACCCGTCAGGAAAAATCCATCGAACTGCTGGCGGAGTTGAACAACAAGCGGACCGCATTGCAGGGCGAAAGGGAGCAGTTGGCCCGTCGTTTGCTTGATGTTGAACGCACAGCGAATGAGGACCGGGTAAGAGCTCAAGAGATCCAACTGAAGATTCAGTCACGCAAGAGCACGCGTGAAAATGCGTTGGCTGGCCTGGAGCGCATGCGGGCACAGTTAAATCGATTTAATGAGCGCAAGGCAGAGCTTGAGAAGCAACTTAGCGATGCGGATGTACCAATTTCCCGGCAAAAAGAGGAATTGCAGACGAAGCTGAAAGAGCGGGTTCTTGTTGAGACACGCCTTCAGGATGCGCGCAAGGCATTGGAGGATGTGGATTCGGCAATGCGAGTACTCGAGCAGCGGCGTGCGGATCAGGAACTGGCGGTGAATGCCGCACGAGAAGCCCTGGATGAAGCGCGAATGGCCTCACAGGAGATTACCCTGCGTCGCGAGGCCCTTTTTGAACAGTTTAGCAAGACAGAATACGAACTGGATGCGATCGGTGAGCAAATGCCTGAAGAGGCTGAGGTTGATCAGTGGGAGCAGAAGCTCGAAAATATTACCAGTCGGATTGGACGGCTTGGTCCTATCAACCTGGCAGCGATTGATGAGTTCAAGGAGCAGTCAGAGCGCCAGCAGTACCTGGAGGCCCAGAACACAGATCTTGAGGGGGCTTTGCAGACTCTCGAGAACGCGATTCGCAAGATTGACCGGGAAACACGGACACGTTTCAAAGAGACCTATGACCGTGTGAATTCAGGCCTGAAACAGAATTTCCCAAGACTGTTCGGTGGTGGTCACGCATACCTTGAACTTAGCGATGAGAATCTGCTGACGGCAGGCGTGACGATCATGGCGCGCCCACCGGGTAAGCGAAACAGCAGCATCAATCTTCTCAGTGGCGGTGAAAAAGCACTGACTGCGGTAGCCTTGGTATTCGCTATCTTCCAGCTAAATCCGGCTCCTTTCTGCTTGCTTGATGAGGTTGATGCGCCCCTGGATGATGCGAATGTAGCCAGGTTCTGCGATATTGTCCGCGAAATGTCGGAGCAGGTGCAGTTCTTGTTTATTACTCATAACAAGGTGACCATGGAGATGGCGAACCAGCTAACGGGTGTGACCATGCAGGAACCGGGCGTGTCGCGCCTTGTTTCGGTTGATGTTGAAGAAGCCGTACAAATGTCAGCAATGTAATCGAAAATATGACTGAACTTAGATGGATATTGTTAGTCGTCGGCGTTCTCGTGATCGCCGGGGTTTATTTCTTTACCCGTAACCGATCTGGGGTGGACAAGGGCGAGGATGCGGCGGGCCTATTTAAGCGCGAGCCCATATTGGGCGCGGATTCAGCCATGGCGCCGAGTTCCGATGAGTCAGGATCCGGTCAGGGAAATGAGCCATTCTTGTCCAACGAGAACCTGGCCGACGAGGAAACGGGTTCTTCAGGAGCCGAGCTAGAATTGGATGAGGAACCGGAGGTCCTGGGTGATCCCGAAAAAATTGTCACCTTGCGAGTTGCGTTTTCTGCCGACAATGCTGTTCCTGGGGTTGCCTTGACGGAGTTGTTCAAAACTCACGGCCTGCGTTTTGGGCGGCTGAAGATTTTTCACAAGTTCCAAACAGACGGCAGCCGAAATATCGGCCCCATTTTTAGCGTGGCGAGCATAGCCGAGCCGGGGAGTTTCGATTTGGCAAATATTGAAACCCAGAACATCCCGGGTGTAACTCTCTTTATGGTGCTTCCCAACTACCTGGAGGGGCGCCTGGTTTTCGAGTCAATGCTCGATTTCGCCAGGGCGGCAGCCGAGAGCTTTGACGGCGAAGTGCTCGATGAAACCGGCAGTTCGTTGAGCATTCAACGCGCCGGCTACTTGCGTGATGAAATTATTGATTTCGAACGAAAGAGATCGATCCGGTCTCGCTAGTCCTGACCAGCCAGCGCCGTAACCCAGATGAATATTAAAGAGGCAAAACGCAGAGCGGCTGAACTTACCGAGCTACTCAATTACCACAACCATCGTTATTACGTATTGGATGACCCGGAAATCCCGGATTCCGAATACGATCGTATGTTGAGGGAATTGCAGGAAATCGAGCAAGCCTATCCGGAGCTCATAAGCATAGAATCGCCCACGCAACGGGTAGGTGCTGCTCCGGCAGGGAGGTTTGAAGAAGCGACTCACCTGCAACCGATGCTTTCACTTGGTAATGCCTTTACTGCTGAAGAGCTTCAGGACTTTGATCGCAGAGTTCGTGAGGGCCTGGGAGCCTCCGGATCGGTAGCCTATAGCGCGGAGCCCAAGCTGGACGGTGCTGCGGTCAATCTCTTGTATGAAAAGGGTGTTCTTGTCATGGCCTCCACGCGCGGCGATGGGACGACCGGAGAAGACATTACCCAGAACGTAAGAACAATTCCGACTGTTCCCCTGCGACTCCAGGGGGCGGGCTATCCAACTCGAATGGAAGTTCGGGGTGAAATATTCATGCGATTGGCGGGATTTGCATCCCTGAATCAACGCATTGTAAATGAAGGGGGAAAGCCCTTTGTGAATCCCAGGAATGCGGCGGCCGGCAGCTTGCGGCAGCTGGATTCCAGGGTGACTGCATCGCGGCCACTGACCATGTTCGCCTATGGTATCGGCGAGTGGGAAGGCAATGGCAAACCCGATAGCCATACTGAACTACTCGCAACTCTCGCTAGGTGGGGATTTGCCGTGTCGCCGGATGTGACTCGGGTGATCGGCCACGAGGGTTGCCAAGCCTACTACGAGGCAATGCAGCTGAAGCGGCCCGAACTTCCATATGAAATAGATGGTGTGGTTTACAAAGTAGATTCTGCCGCTTTGCAGGAAGAACTGGGTTATGTAGCCCGCGCACCTCGCTGGGCGATCGCTTATAAATTTCCCGCCCAGGAAGAATTGACGGTCATTCGTGATGTTGAGTTCCAGGTTGGACGGACGGGTGCTCTTACTCCTGTGGCGCGTCTGGAACCGGTATTTGTTGGGGGGGTCACGGTAAGCAATGCAACCCTGCACAACATGGATGAAATAGAACGGAAAGATATTCGGATAGGAGATACCGTTTTTGTAAGGCGTGCTGGAGATGTCATTCCCGAGGTTGTCCGGGTTCTGCCTGAAAGAAGACCCGCTAACGCGAAAAGAATCGAACTACCTGGCAGCTGTCCGGTGTGCGACTCGGATGTAGAACGCATTCCTGGCGAGGCGGTGGCGAGATGTGTCGGTGGACTGTACTGCAAGGCACAGAGAAAAGAGGCTTTGATTCATTTTGCCTCGAGGCGGGCCATGGACATTGAAGGCCTGGGAACCAAGTTGATTGAACAGCTCGTTGATGCAGATCTTCTTAGCACGCCGGCAGATATTTTTGAGCTCAGGGCGGAGCAGCTGCAAGAACTTGACCGAATGGGTCCAAAGTCCGCCGAGAATGTCGTGGCTGCAATTCAGCAAAGTAAGCATACGACGCTGCCCAGATTCATTTTTGCATTGGGCATCAGAGAGGTTGGAGAGACCACAGCCAAGTCTCTGGCAAGACATCTGGGCGGTTTGGAGACACTAATGGGGGCTGATGAAGAGACCCTGCAGAGTACGCCTGATGTAGGCCCCGTAGTCGCTGGCAATATCGTACGATTTTTCGCCGAATCCCATAACCGGGATGTTGTCTCCCGACTAATTGATCTGGGAGTGACCTGGGATGATATGCCTCAGGCAGGAGCGTCAAATAGCCAATTCAGCGGCAAGGTCGTTGTGATCACCGGCACATTGGCACAAATGACTCGGGACCAGGCAAAAGAATTACTGGAGTCCCTGGGAGCCCGTGTTACCGGTTCGGTGAGCAAGCGGACCGACTTTGTTCTGGCCGGGGAGAATCCGGGCAGCAAAGTAGAGAAAGCCAAAGAGCTCGGGGTTTCTATAGTTTCTGAAGCTGACTTTCTGCAACTGGCTAACTTTTAGCCGCTAAACTATAATCATTCATTCAAATTCAATACAGAAAACAATAAACGTGGAAAATCGGACCTAATGAACGGGGTCCTCCATAATTAAAGATGTTGAAAATTGGAGATGCGGTTGGACTCGACGGCCAGAAAGATCATCTTGAATGGGCTATTTAAGACAGTTAAACCTTTAGCCCGCCTATTGCTGGCCTCTGGTGTCGGATACAGAGAATTTGCCGAGGTTTCGAAGAAAGCTTTCGTATCC
>Ga0224507_10000484_pt1 | contig 15569 bp, 14 predicted proteins | sample SF_Jan12_sed_USG_3_FD_170159 | JGI IMG/M metagenome (GOLD analysis project Ga0224507, IMG submission 170159) | Sediment microbial communities from San Francisco Bay, California, United States - SF_Jan12_sed_USGS_13 | ecosystem: Environmental > Aquatic > Marine > Sediment | place: USA... | reverse complement strand
CTAGGCACCTTCACCTCATAGACTACTGTTATTCTAGCAACCACTGGCACCACCCGTATTCTAGCAATTAGAATACGGGTGGTGCTCTAGTTCCGCCTTAATCTAATTCACTTTAATTATTCATTTTGTTCGATCAGTGATTATATTTAATCACACTACAGGCTTGGCTCAAGATAGTGAGGCCTTACGGGGAAATAAACGTTTGTTTCAGGTTTTCAATAAGCTTAATTCTTAACTGCCTTAACTGCACTCCAATTTCAGCCCCCTGATAACCACTAGCTAAAATTTCATCGACACTAATAGACGAAGACAACCGATAAGCCTCAAGCAGATACATAGCTTGTGGATAATCGGTTGATTCAAAACCTTTTCGACCTTTTGCGTCGGCCTCACACGCTTTGACAAAATCATCTAAACGCTCAGGTCGCCTAAACGCATCAAGACGCTCTAATAATTTTAACACGGTAGATGATTTAAGGCTTAAAGCCTGGTGGCACTGCGTGTGAAATTCAGCGACCAGCAACGCAAGCTGCTCATAGCTTTTGGGCACTTTTAATCTGGCACACATTTCTTTTACGCGTGCGGCCGATTTTTTTTCGTGCCCTATGTGTTTTGGCAGTATCTCTGGATCAGTATCAGCCTTGCCCAAGTCATGAACGACTGCAGCAAAACGAATTTCAGTTTTCCATTTCATTTTTGCTGAATGTGCCAGCACCATCATTGTGTGCAAACCCGCATCAACTTCCGGGTGATAATCACTGCGCTGGGGCACACCAAATAATTTGAAAATTTCCGGAAAAACAACTTCTAAAGCACCACATTCGTTTAACGCATAAAAATATTGCTCAGGAGAATCCTCAAGCAATGCTTTTTGCGTTTCGACCCATACGCGCTCAGGCGTAAGATGTTGTAGCTCGTCATTTAAAACTATTTCCCGCATAAGCGAATTAGTCTCTGCCGCAATTACAAAGCCCAACTTATGAAAACGCGCCTTAAACCGGGCAACTCTTAATACGCGTAAAGGGTCCTCTACAAATGCAGGGGTCACATGTCGAAGTATTTTATTTTTTATATCACTCAATCCACCAAATGGATCAACTAACTGATTATTTGAGTCTTTTGCAATAGCGTTGACAGTTAAATCACGCCTAGCCAGATCTTCCTCAAGAGTTACGTCAGGTGAAAATTGCGTAGAAAATCCCGTATAACCTTTTCCTGACTTACGCTCGGTTCTTGCTAATGCGTATTCATCTTTCGTTTTTGGATGCAAAAATACAGGAAAATCCTTTCCTACCTGTAGATAACCATCGGTCAACATTTGTTGTGGGGTGCTTCCAACCACTACCCAGTCTTTATCCTGGGCATAAATACCGAGCACGCCATCCCTAACAGCTCCACCTACCAAATATACTTTCATATTATTCATTTCTGTATAAAATCTACTATCAAACATTCAAATGCGGCTAAAAATGAGAATAACATACAACCTGAAAAAACTATCACTAGTCCTTGTTCTATTGCTATTAAACGGCTGCGGCATGGTCAGCTACTACAACCAGTCAATTCAGGGACAACTTTCAATTCTCTATAATCGAGAAGATATCGATTCCATTATCAACGACACTGAAACCGATGAAGCATTAAAAGAAAAACTAAAGCAGGTTAAGACCATTCGCCAATACGCGAGTGACGCCTTATTATTACCAAGAAATAAGAGTTATCTTTACTATACTGATTTACATCGACCATATGTCGTCTGGAATGTTTTTGCCGCACCTGAGTTTTCCTTAGAGCCGATAACTTGGTGTTACCCAATCGTCGGCTGCGTTAGTTATCGAGGGTATTTTGCCGAAAACAATGCAGCAGAACATTCACGGCAATTATCTTCTGAGGGAAATGATAGTCACGTTGCCGGTATTGCAGCGTATTCCACACTCGGTTGGTTTAATGACCCGCTTTTAAATACCATGACCCACTGGCCTGAGCGCTCACTTGCTGGGCTTATATTTCACGAGCTAACCCACCAGGTTATATACATTAGTAATGAAACAGGATTTAACGAAGCGTTTGCATCCGCGGTTGAACGCATTGGTAGCATTCAATGGCTAATAGAAAAAAATCCCGCACAGCTTCCACACTACCTAAACTACCTTAACGCACAAAATGATTTTCGAAATCTGTTAAGTGAAACGCGTAGCACATTAAATACACTCTATTTAAGCGATAACACAAATGAAGAAAAACGAAGAGGAAAGGCACTAATTATTCAAAAAATGCAAAATGAGTACACCACTTTAAAACAACAATGGCCTGATACTATTCACTTCGACTCTTGGTTTAAAAAACCAGTAAACAATGCTAGATTTACCTCAAGTATGACGTATTTGCGGCAAATACCCGCCTTTTACACACTATATCTTGAGGCAAATGGAGACTGGGAGCTGTTTTACAATAATGTGAAACAAATGGAAAGCCTTGAAAGAGAAGAAAGAAATAAATTAATTAATTCAAAATTGGACAATAATTTTGACCTTAATCAAATAGTCACTTTAATAAAAGCAAAACAAAGTAATATTTAATCTACTAACGTTAAACGTGGACGTGAATTTTTTTCTTTTTTTATTTCAGGTGATTTTATTTCAACTCCAGGCTCAACACTTGAACGCTCTTCATTGAAAACCATACCCTGACCGTTCTCTTTAGCATACAACGCCAACACGGCAGATACAGGAACAAAAATTTCCATAGACTTACCTGAAAAACGCGCAGAAAAAGATATGTATTCATTAGAGATCGAAAATCCACTAACTGCATTGGGGCTTATGTTTAAAACAATTTTATTGGATTCTATATATTGAGTTGGCACCACAACATTTTGATGCAAAGCATCAACTACGATATGAGGAGTCAAATCGTTGTCCAGAATCCACTCATTTAGCGCCCTTAATAAATAAGGACGGCTGGATGTCATGTCACTATTGAGCTTCATTGGCTTAGGCTTTATTACTTTCTTTTTCTAATTCAGTTAAGCTTTCCTGGAATGAGTCGCGCTCAAACAGTCTGGCCGCATACGCTCTTACCGATTTAGCCTGCACAGGGATTTCTACACCATATTCTCCAAGACGCCACATCAACGGTGCGATACTGCAATCAATCATGGAAAACTCATCACTCATAAAATACGGCATAGCTTGTAAAATAGGCTCTATTGACGCCAAGCTATTTTGAAACTCTTTGACGGCTTTTTCTTTTTTCGCGGCATTGTCGCCAGTTAAGTCACCGAGCAGGTTATACCAATCGTTATCAATTCTATGCAGCATTAAACGAGTGCGCGCACGGGATACAGGATCGACAGGCATTAACGGGGGATGCGGAAATCGCTCATCCAGATATTCCATCACCACACGAGAGTCATATAAAACTAAATCTCTATCCACTAATGTCGGCACTGAATTATAAGGATTAAGATCAATCAAATCTTCTGGCAATTCACCAGGCTCAATAATATTCACTTCATATGTCACGTTTTTTTCGGCAAGCACAATTCTCGCTCTGTGACTGTACGGATCATTAGACCCCGAGTACAAAGTCATTACCGAACGTTTATTGGTAATAACGGACATAATTTAATTCCTCTAGTTTACAAAAAGTGCATGACTAGTGCTGTAAATGAAGCACTAGGCTAAATATTCAATTTTCTAATCTGGCTTTTAAAGCTTTATGCAATGATGGGCACATACGTACGGTTATCGCCATAATGTATCCCCGCAAAACAAAAAGGGCGCTCAAGTTACCTTAAGCGCCCTAGAATACCACATATTGACTAGTTTATGATGATTTCAATAAACCATTTCGGTTTAAAGACCAACGAATTGTTACAAAAGTAACCGCTGCAACCACCAACGTAACACCAACATCAAAACCAGATGTCATTGGGATGTGATAGAACTCTGGATCTACAGAACCCGAAACCCATGTGTAACGCTCTAACCATGTGCCAACTACTATCCCAATTGCAATAGTTACGATTGCATACTGATTGTGTCTGAACGGTGTCAGGACCAAACAACATAAAGGGATAACAAATTTCAGCGCAACAAATGTCCACCAAATAATACTCAGATCGTTATCCATCATATCTCTGAAACGTACGATCTCTTCGGGCAAACGGCCGTACCACATGATGAGGTACTGCGTGAAGAAAAGATAAGTCCACAAGATAGTGAATGCCAACATCATTTGAGCAAAATAATTCATGATGCGATCGGGTATTTCTACTCTTAACTTTCCGGATCTCTTCAGGATAAAAACGAAGATTGCCATAAAAGCCAGGAAGAAGTGAAACATTCCAACCCAATGATATGGAGCAAAACTAGCACTATGCCAGTTTGGCAACATTGTCATTTCGAAGTCCCACGCAACCATCGACCCGTATAAAACATAAAATACAGGAATCAACAACGCGATATTTCTAAATTTACGCTCTGATTCATACGATGGATTGACGACTGCTTCGCGCTGGTATTTTATGAATAATCCATACATACCCGCCACAAGAAAGAAACCAACAACCTGACGAACAACCAGGAATGTGTAGTTGTGCCACCCATTCAAATGAACCTCGTGTCCACCGCCATGAGATGCTGCACCCAACCACTGAAATGTACTCTCTCCATTGAAAAGCAAAATACATAACAACACAAATGCAACTGGAAACAATCCTGCTAATGAGACAGAGATAAAACGTACGTGCTCTCTCCACTTAGCATTAACAAGGTGCAAAATAGCCGCTAATGTCACCCCGTTTATTGCTATATACAGGACTATTAGAAAATCGGCAGTCAATACTGACCAGCTTCCAAAACCTTCCATAATTAATCCAACCCTTGTTTAGTTAGCGCCAGCTACTGGAGCAGCAGCCGCATCTTTAGCCAATTGATTTTTAACATAGTTAACTACGTGCCAACGCTCTTCAGGTGACAAGTCATTCGACCCGCCTTGAGGACCGGGAACACCATAGGCAGGCATGATTGCGCCACCAAAAGTAATTGTTCCGTAAATCCAACCCTCAGTTAACATATCTTGCACGTATTCTTCTGTTAAATTAATAGCACCAATTTTAGGACTTACTGGTGAGTCTGCCAGACCAGTTAACCCATGACATGCGCCGCATATAATTTTGAATAACTTCTTACCTTTCTTCAGAGATGCTTCTGTCGCTTCGTAAGGGTTTTTCAAATTTTCTGATTCTTCACGATTCTTAATCTTGGTTGGGTTTCCCATAACCGGAATAGAACGTTTCGGAAACAGAGCCGGGGTACCTTCCTGCGGCTTGATGTTTGGCTGGTTCATCATGTCAGTCGACCAGGGCCAAGCAAAAGCCAATGTAGGCACAAGCGCGGAAGCTAATATTAATGTTTTCGCTTTTGTTTTCATTAGACCTTCTCTTCTCGTATTTCCAGAGCTCGATTTTCTTTAAAAAAGCTTTTAACTGATTCAAGGTCGCCATCGCTAACTTCAACGACCAAACCTATTTCATCAACTGTTAACTTTTCACTATATAAGGTACCTCTGCGGCTCAACAATCCTGACATTCCAAGAAAGGTGATTACAGTGGTCCACACAGCAAAGAAGATCAGCATTTCGTACATCAACACGAAGTTAGTTGGTAATGCAATTACCGGCTTACCGCCCTGTGGCTGCACAAGAAAACTCGCTTGCGCGGCTGCCAGGAAGAAAAACCCAAAAGTCACACCAAAAATAGCACCCATCAATGTGAAATAAGCGATATTGCTTGGTCGATCACCAAGCTTTTCGTCTATATCAGGATGCTCAATAGGTGACATCATAGTGACGTCATCTATCTCTACACTTGAGAGCGCTTTTCCTTTAATTTTATCGACAACTTCAAACGCATCATCGAAGTCTTTAAACATTGCTAATAAACGATGATTACTCATTATGCGCCCTCCAATCCTGGGTTGCCTGCCGGTGAAGCTCCGCCACCTGCTGTTGCGCCTGCTTTAGCTTTTGCAGCATGTTGCTTTTCATGTTCTTCTTCTTCGATTTCATGTTTCAAATGGAAACAAAGTTCTTTTACCTCGTACATAGAAACACAAGGGAATAACTTGACGAAGATAAGGAACAATAAGCCGAACCAGCCAAAACTACCAAATACGATTGCCCATTGAATAACTGTACCCCAAAGAACATCCCACTGATGAGGCTGATGAGACATTGCTAAAGTTGGCGCAACAATCATCCAGCGCTCTACGTACATACCCAAGTTCAATAATATTGAAACTACCAACATCGATGGCATATGTCTTCGCAACTTCTGAAAACAAAGTGTAAACGGAACGACCATCCCACAGAAGATCATTGTCCAGAATACAGCAGCATAAGGACCCGTTGCTTTATCAATCAAAAGCTCTTTGTCATATATGTTGTGACCATACCATGTAGCAGCAAATTCGATTAAGTTCAGGTAAGTCCAAACCATAGCGATTGCAAATGTTAACTTGCAAGTTTTTTCCATGATGTTAAGTGTCATGTACTCTTCCATGCGGAAGAAATAACGCAACGCTACAAACAATGTCATAATCGCAGCACAACCGGAATAAAGTGCGCCTGCAACAAAGTAAGGAGGAAAAGTCGTTATATGCCAACCAGGCATAATAGACATTGCAAAGTCAGAAGATACAATTGAGTGAACCGATATCGCCAATGGAATTAGGAAGCACGCAAGTAACATATACGTTCTTCGGAAGTTACGCCATTGTCGATCATCACCACGCCAGCCCAAGCAAAGAATACCGTAGAATTTTTTACGCCACCCAGTAGTGTGGTCACGCAAAATCGCCATATCTGGAATCATACCGATAAACAGAAATAACGCAGACGAAGATAAGTAAGTACTGATTGCAAACGCATCCCAAACAAGTGGCGAACGAAAGTTCGGCCAAATGCCTCGATCAGATACATAAGGCAGCACCCAATACAGGTTCCATACACGACCCAAATGGATCATTGGAAAAATACCTGCTGTCATCAACGAGAATGTCGTCATCGCTTCAGCGAAACGATAAATCGGCTTTCTCCATTGAGCATGAATAATATGTAAAATTGCTGACAATAACGTACCAGCGTGGCTCATACCTATCCAGAATACGAATGTTGCTATGTACATATCCCACATATGTGGATTATTTAAACCAGCGGAACCCATACCATATTTATACTGATATATTTCCGCCGCAACTGCGCAAAAAAGCATAGCAATACAGACCGCCAAAGCAACCCAATAGGCTCTTCGCGGACTCTGCATTGAAGCGATAACGTCTGCGTTGATACGCGACCACTCCAACTTTTCGTCAATTACTTTATCTTGAATAACTTGACTCATGACATTTCCTTTTAATTTCTCAAATCACAAAAAGTAGACAACTGTGATTTAAACCTCAGTATCACGCACTCTTTCCAAATACATCACGGAAGGATCTACGTTCAACTCATCAAATACCCTGTAGCCACGAATTTCTTCGTCAGCCTTTTGTTTCTTCGCCGTAACAGGGCCACGATGAATCTGATGCTTAGCCCATGCTTTGCTGACACGACTTTCTGGGTCCATAGTGTCTCCAAAAACTATTGCATCTGTAGGACAGGCTTGAGCACATGCGGTAATAATATCCCCATCAACCAGTGGCCGCTCTTCGCGTTGAGACTTATCTTTTGCATTACGGATACGCTGTATACAGAACGTACATTTCTCCATAACACCCTTGTCACGAACACTAAGATCAGGGTTTAACTGCATGCGTAAAGGCTCTGGCCATGAATCTTCATAATACGACCAGAAATTAAAGTATCGCACACGGAACGGGCAGTTATTTGAGCAATAACGCGAACCGATGCAACGGTTATATACCTGCGCATTTAAGCCATCAGGTGTGTGATATGTAGCAGCAACAGGACAAACAGGCTCACAGGTAGCCGCGCCACACTGCTGACACATCATTGGAATCATTTTCGCGCCTTGCTCAGGATAATCACCTTCGATCTCATCCCAATAACGCTCCACACGCAACCAATGCATTGCTTGACCAGCTTCAAAACGCTCCTTACCGACAACCGGCAGATTATTTTCTGCATAACAGGCAGTTGAGCAGGCATTGCAACCAGTGCAAATATCAAGATCGATTGCCATAGCAAATCGATGTTCATATTCATGATGCCCGCCCGCTTCCGCATCTCGACGATAATAAGAAAAGTTTTCTAAGATATTCTTTAAGGACATAGCCTAAACCTCCTTTTCAGTGCGTTGAAATACACTACTGGATATCGTGCGCACAAACTTACGACCAACCTGGACTTCGCTGCCACCCATTTTGACAAGTCTCCCCGTCTTATGAACACTAGTCACTTTAACTCGCGTCGCATAAGTCGCTAACTCACCGGTTCTTTTCTCCATAATTGGATTGAGAATTTTAAGCGGGTTAACACCTCGACCTTTTGCGTAACGACCATACTCTTCATGACCTTGGCCAACAGGAACTGCAATCGCGTCTGGGTGAATACCTTTATGCACATAAACCTGGGTTTCAACACTACCGCTCGCAGACGTTACACGAACATAGTCACCATTTTTTACACCTAATTCCGCCGCTTTTTTAGGATGTAATTCAGCCCAAGACCCCCATACAACTTTTGCAATCTGATCAGGAGCCTCTTGGATCCACGGAATGTTAGCGTGGCGACCATCCCACATACCTAACCTTGCGGATGGCACAAGGTGCATTGGGTATTCGGAGTTATTCGCTGCTGGCTTGTAACGCACATCAACCAATTTTGGTACCAATGGCGTAGTAGTACCTTTAGTTTTGACGATACCGTTTTGCAATATGCCATTCCAAGTCTCTTCTTTACTGCCTGTGCTAGTAACAATACTAGAAGGCATATTTAACAAAGAAGTTTGAATGTAGCTGTAGTAATCATCAAATTTCGCAAAGTCACTACCGCGCAATTTAAGAAGACTCAGCATAATGTCACCAAAACCACGAGTATCTTTGTGAATTGGCTCCATCAGTGGCTGCTGAAATCCCATAACAGCACCTTCAGGCTGGTAAGCGGCTACGTGAGTTCCCCAATCTTCCATACCGGAATGAATTGGCAACACAAGATCTGCACTCAAGGTTGTTTCGTCAGGAAACATTGAAAAGGCAACTTTAAAACCAACATTTGCCAACCCAGCTTGAACTTGCAAAACGTCTGGTGCAGTAAAAACTGGATTAGTATTGTAGGTTAACAGCACATCAAGTTTTTTATCGCTTAACGCCTTAGCTAGCAATAACAAATCTTTGGTGCCGCCCTGCTTGGCCTGCATCGAGGCTTCAGCAAATTTTGCAGTTGCTCCGATAGTATTGCCAACATTACCCATGATCAAATTAAGCAACATAATAGCAGCTACTGAGTCATAACCGTTTTCCTGATTTTCTACTGACGCTCCGGCCAATACTAAACTAGGTGAACGCTCGCTCAATAAACTTGCTATACGTTTAATTTTTTCGGCTTCAATACCTGTAACTTTTTCAACAGTAACGAGATCATACTGCTTTAACGTACCGCGAATACGCGCAGGGACATCAACCAGGTTCCATCCGCGATCGATGATAAAGTTTGCAATACCCAAAGCTAATGCGCCTTCAGTACCCGGGTTAGCAGGTAACCACAAGTCTGCATTTGCGCCAGTCATTGTCATTTTTGGTTCGATTTGAACCAACGTGCCTCGCTCTGCACCTTTACGGAACTTCGCATACTCCCCCATATTGTGTACAGGTGATCCCCACACTCCCATGAAGTCAGCACCGAATGACAAAACGACTCTAGCTTTATCAAAATTTAATTTTGGCGTTTCATCCCCCAGCATATCGCGACAAACTGTACGCCAGACAGATGTATTAATCTGCTCATGCACATAATGGTTTTTAGATCCAAGTTGTCCCAGCAACTCGCTCACTAAAACCGATTGATGCCCACTAATAGTACCCGTCACCATGCCAACACGTTTACCATCTACACCAGAAGAAGGACCGACACGCTTGCTTAATTCAGCCATCGCATCTTCCCAGCTTATCGCTTGCAGATTTCCACCTTTACGCATCATTGGTGCAGTAATTCTATCTGGGTTGTAATGACTCTGAACGCCAGACTGCCCCATCATGCAAGTATTGCCGTGATTGATCGGTGAGTCAGGACTCCCCTCCAACTTAAGCACACGACCCTCACGCACACGTCCGTGCAATCCACAGCCCGCTTCACATTGAGTACACGTCGAAGCATACCAAACACCGATACCCGGAATAACATATTCTTCCGGCATCAGATACGATACAACTTCTTCCTTACCTTCTTCCAATGTCACAGTTGTCGGCATATCACAGCCAGCTAAAGCTGTACCTGCACCGCCCCAACCGAGCATTTTCAAAAACTTTCTTCGATTTACTTTTACGCTCATCTTTCTTTCACCATTTTTTGTTCAGTGATTAGTCGCAACTTACTTGTGACATTTCCAACAGTCGCCAGGTCCACCGTTTGCCTCATGGCAACGCTGACAAAAACCCATGTTTAATGGTTTCTTTTTCTCTGCAACTGTCATTTCACGGACCTCTCCATGACACAATCCACAAACCTGCTGCACATCCTCTACAGGAAAATCTGCATCGAACACAAATTTTTTGATATGTTTTTCGTGTGTAAAATGTACGTAGTCAGGAACATCATGTACTTTTTTCCAGCGTGGTGACTCACCTTTTTCCCAGTATTCTGTTAACTTCTGAATACGTGGTTTTTCGGTCGCTATCATTTTATGACAACCCATGCATTTGCTTGTTGGCGGAATACCAGCAACTTTACTGCGGCGCGCATAAGTATGGCAATACATGCAGTTAATCTTCATATCTTTAACATGTCGGTTATGAGGAAACTCGATTGGCTGAGGCACATCCTCCCCAACATGTTCGCCAACTGGTGGCGTGATATGCGACGGTACAGGCAATTCTGCAAAGCTTGTTGCAGGTAATAACACAACGGCTAAAGCAAACAGACTCATAGAGACTAATTGTTTCAATGTAACTATCTTCATCCTAAAATGCCCTTTTTAAGCTACAGACGAGCATTCGATGTAGTATTTTTTCTTTCAACTTGCATCTCCCACCCTCAAAGGTTTTTTATTAATCCGGCCCCGCTTTTAACTTTCACTTATCGTTAAAAACAAAAAGACCGAGTCGCCAAATTAATGACAACTTCCAAAAAAAACAAACATGAAATATACCCAACGAACTACTGAGTAATAAAAATAGCCAACCAGACGATTAAAAAAATAATTTTTTTAATCAATGGCCTCTCCCTATCCATGCTAAACACGCGAACTCTTATTAGAAGTTTCTAATAATAAATCCATTGCTAATTAACAATGAATTTGATGTAACGGTCGACTCTAGACTATAACCAGATTAATTGTCAACGAAAACTGCCAATTATTTAGAGCCTTTGTTTATAGGGTTTTTTGAGGATTTTAATTAGAAATTCCTAACATACTAAAACGCTCGGTCATTTAACATACAATATGTTTCAAATAATAAATATACTCAGTTGATTAATGCGAAATAGCCGACAAAATCGCTTGACTATTATTTCGATTTGGTTGACTCAATAAAAATTTTTAATAAAAATAATTTTTAAATCGGGTTAGAAATTTCGAAATAATTTGCTTGAATTGAAAATTTATTACAAAGAACATCACCAAGAGCCTGTACGCCATAGCGCTCAGTTGCATGATGACCTGCTGAAATAAAGTCCACACCAGATTCTATTGCCATATGGAAATTTTGCTCAGAAACTTCGCCAGTGACATATATATCAACGCCATAATCTATTGCTGACGAAAAATAATTCTGTGCTCCACCAGTACAAATTCCGACCGTACGAACTAATTTATTTTTATCTGCACCAATATGTAGCGGCTCACGGCCTGTAACGCGCCGCACCTGCTCAACAAATAAATATACTGGAATCGGCTCCGCCAGTTCCCCAGAAACTACCAATTGTATTTTACCAGGACCAAAGCAAGAGCGTACTTTCACGCCTAACAATTTTGCAAGCTGCGCGTTATTACCGCATTCAGGGTGAGCATCCAGCGGAAGATGATAAGCAAGCAAACTTATATTATTATCAATCAAAGTTCTAATTTTTTTATACTTTAAACCCGTGATAGGTTCGGCCTCACCCCGCCAAAAATATCCATGGTGCACCATAACCATATCAACCCCCTGTTCAACCGCACCATCAAGCACTGCTTGCGATGCAGTAACAGCCGTTAAAATTTTTGTCACATTATGTCCGCCTTCGACCTGCAATCCATTGGGGCAATAGTCATCAAATTGATCGATATTCAAATATGTGTTCGCAAACTTTACAATGTCTGATAATCCCGCCATACTTTTTTCCTTTTTTGAGTTACCATAATCCAGCGTGGATGGGGCTGATCTAATATAACGCATATTAGACCGCGACAATTCAACCTAGTAGCAGTATAAAAAAGTTGCTAGCCAACACAAGAAAACAATGCATATGGAAACGATCAAAACGCTCTTGAAATACACTTTAATTGGCATAGCTGCGGCTATTATCGTTTTATATTTCACAGATAATACACCGAGTGATGGCAGCTCCACAGTTACGTTTAATGAAATCTCGATAGAAGAAGCTAACAAGCTAGCTCACAGTGGACGGCAAAATCAACAGGGCGTAGTCTCCTATTCCAAAGCGGTAAAAATAGCATCTCCTGCAGTTGTGAATATATACACAGCTAAGGTTGTTGCTCAAAATAAACCAAAACTACTAAACGACCCTCTTTTTGAACATTTTTTTGGAGAAGGCGGCCAATCGGTTCCACGTAAACGCTTAGAAACCAGTTTGGGTTCTGGGGTAATTATTAGCGAACAAGGTTTTATCTTAACCAATAATCATGTTGTCGAAGGTGCGGACGAGATACAAATCGCGCTGAAAGACGGACGTAATACAGAAGCCGTTCTAATTGGCTCGGACCCTGAGTCAGATCTAGCAGTCCTTAAAATAGGCGTTGAAGATATTCCAAGCATCACTCTTGGGCAGTCAAATGCTATCGAGATTGGCGATGTAGTACTCGCCATCGGCAACCCTTTTGGTGTTGGGCAAACGGTTACCATGGGTATCGTCAGCGCGACTGGTCGAGACCATTTGGGATTAAACACTTTCGAGAATTTCATTCAAACAGACGCAGCTATTAATCCAGGCAACTCCGGAGGTGCCCTTATAAATGCCTACGGACACCTTATTGGAATCAATACTGCGATTTTCAGCAGCAGCAAAGGCTCACAAGGGATTGGCTTCGCTATCCCCATCGATAACGCCAAACAAATCACCGAAGAAATCATCACACACGGACACGTAGTGCGGGGGTGGATAGGAATAGAAATTCAAAATATCACAACCGAACTGGCCGAGTCTTTTGGTCTTTCTGATACCAATGGCGTCATCGTTGCCGGGATGCTAAATAAAGGTCCCGCAAACCAAGCTGACTTACACCCCGGCGACATAATTAAGCGCATTAACGGGATTGACGTTATCGACGGAAAACACGCCATAAACCTAATATCACGGTCCAAGCCAGGAAAAACTATAGACGTAGAATTATTGCGCAATGGTAAGGGCCTCAAAAAACAAGTCACAACAAGTCAACGTCCAATTATCAAAAAGCCGTAGCTATTGCAATACGTAACCCGAGAGCTTTATTCAGCTAAAAATGTATTTTATCGGACTCACGCCAACCAATCTATTGAACTGAGTGCCAGCATTATCTTGTCCGAATTTTAATATTACCTATCAATAAAGGCTTAGACAGCTAATCAGAAACACATGTTGCACCCTCAAAACTTGGGCATCGCGCAGACGTAATTCTAGAATCCAACGATATTTTGATCATCACCAATTTGCGAACCTCGCTTTCTGCAATAGCGAGGCGATGATGCCACTTTCATTCACCCAAAAAACGCAGTTAACCCTGTCAAATGGTGAATTTCAGCATAAATTTTCAATTTATTTTAATAAGCTAAAATTATCCCTATACGTGTAACTCAGCTATCTCTTCCTGCCCTATTTTCAAGTTAAAACCCTCGTGGCATTGACCCAAACATACCCCTAACACGCATCTGGACTTAACTGCGGCGCAGTGTTTTTAAGCTCGCTAAAAAAATTATCCATTTGACAATAAATTTCGTCTACTCGACCGGTTTCACTGTGGCTACTGGTGATGACCATTTTCTTCTGACGACCTGCTTTTGTTAAGCGTCCAACACTACTCAATAATAAAGGGCGGCTCGTTATCGCGTCATAATGCTTTTCAGGGCGCGCCAAGCACACAAATAAATTCCACCAATTGTAGACTAACACAATGATTCTCGTGATGAATTGACAGCTCTTTAAGTCGTGTGTCGCGAAGCCGCCCCAGGCCCTTTGGTTTTTTATTTCATCAAAAACATTTTCACAATCCGCTCGATCTCGATAGTGCTGAACCACCGTGACTAATTCACTTTCTAAACTGATGACCAACACAGAATATTCGTAGAGCCTCATGTTTTCTGGGCCATTAACAAAGGCAAGTTCGGTTTGTTTAGCATTTGATGACGAGGCGAGTTCAATAGCCATGATATTTTCAGAAGACAATTTACGACCAACAATAACCACATCGTTGTTTTCACCCAGCTTTATAATTTTAAATGTTCAGCTTTTGCTTCCCAACCTTCGTTGAAGCAAGTCCAGCCACCTAAGCAATGATGCTTGTATATTAGGGTTCTTACGTTTTTTGATTTCTTTAACTTTGAATAAATAACCTTAATTCATCTCATCACTCATCACTCATCACTATCATCTCGTACAAATGTGGGGCGTTCGGTTAATCAGCGTTTTTTAGGATTGATATTAGTCCTGGCAATGAGTGTGCTGATTGCGATTGATCACCCGCATGCACTTCGATTTCTAATACGAGTCGTAAATTTGCAATCATGTAAGCATGAGATGGGCGTCCAGGTTTGTGAGGATTACACCCAAGCTTTGCACCTTCCTGATGCCCGTAAAGTGCTTTAACTGTCACGTCAGTATCTAAAACCCATGGGTTTTTCAGCAGTGGTGAATAGCTGGAATATAAATGTTGTTATAACCATGCGACACCTCTAACTTCAACGATCTTTTTCAATGCACGACGAGCAGAGTCATCACTAACCACTTTGTTCATGCCCAACAATTCGCACGTCCATTAATCTGGTTATATGCGCATAGCGTGTATGGTCGGACATAAAAATAACACAAGTGAGCCTAATACATCCGTTTTTGTGGGTGCGTTATGACTGGTATAGGCTAATGGGCAGTCATCGACCCAAGGTTTAAAACGATTACCTAATTTCAAAAATTTGATAAAAAATGGCAATTGCCCAACTGGCGTGACACTGGCATTTGATCCCATTCAATGTGCAATT
>Ga0224507_10000483_pt1 | contig 15595 bp, 15 predicted proteins | sample SF_Jan12_sed_USG_3_FD_170159 | JGI IMG/M metagenome (GOLD analysis project Ga0224507, IMG submission 170159) | Sediment microbial communities from San Francisco Bay, California, United States - SF_Jan12_sed_USGS_13 | ecosystem: Environmental > Aquatic > Marine > Sediment | place: USA... | reverse complement strand
CGCTGAATCCAGCATTCCCCGGTGAACGTTGTTCAGCCGGTACTGCCCCGCACCTAGATCAGTAATCGATTCGAAGAAAATCCATTCATCATTTATCAGCGCAAGATTCGGCGGAATAGGGTTATCTAGATCAGCTAAAACAGCAGTTTGATTGACCGCTTGAATATCGGTTGTTGAATCGATGATGATCGAATCGTCGATATAGCTTTCTGGCGATCCCGGTGAAATGCTTACCGGATTGAGCAATAACCCTGACGGCGTAAATGGGGATATAACGCTGTCTAAATCATGCGCCGATCTTTGTGTCGTAATTGGAAGGGTCGGATCAAAAAACCTATAAACCCTGTATTCTGTTTGCAGGGTATTACCACGAACCGCCAGCAACCCGAATTGCTGTTTCGTGTTAACATCCTGATAACCAATCGGCAAAGAAATAATTCTTGCAGCCGCTACGTCTACCGGATTTTGATCTGGCGGATTCCACAGCGTATCAGTAGGATCACCAAACGACGGAACTTCAGTCCGGAATATGTCTTCGGTAAAATCATATAGTATTTCGTTTGCCTGTTCAGTGCCTAATGAAACGCGATTGATGCGCGCGAAGAAATTTTCTAATCCATACGGGGGCCACGTTATACGAACCAAGTCCCCCGGAACAAGTGTGTAGTTTGATCGATCGGATCGAAGAGTTCCTTTTCCCAGCGGATATGAAAGCGTCCGCAAATCTCGCCACGCTAAATTATTCGCCAGCGATCTATCCTGAACCGCTGGGTAATTCTCTGTTGAAATTACGTCGTCATTGTTCTGTATTATTTTATTCGCCATGTCCTGCGCCACGGCGAACGACGGCTGATAATTTTTATCGCGGTCCGTGAACTGAACCTTAACTTGATTTGCTGTATCCGACCACGCGCCGCGACTAAAATCCATAGACAGCATATTGCTTTCATCGAACAGCGGGACAGCCGTGACAGGGGACGGGTAATCAGTTTCACGAATCAGGCGAAATTCCCATTCGTTAGTAGTCGGATTCTGTACTAGAAAGCCGTCACACTGCTGTTCTATTTCTTGGAGTACAGAAGCGGCTTGTCTGGGATTATCCAGTATTCTTGAATATCCGTTTCCTTCTGACGCGAGCGTCACGCCGGTCGCTGCCAATTGCGCTTCGTTGATGTTCGTTATTCCTAAACCCCATTCCGTATTGGTCATTATTTCGTAAACGACGTTTGCTGGATTTGCTTCTTGACCACCTATCAAACTTTGCGCGGCTGTTAAGTTTAAACCATTTGGAACCCTGCGCATTTCTATTGAAATCGGGCGCAGTGATGGGGCGTTTCCTACATAAATTTGTTCCATTACAAGATGCGCGGTTCCGCGATAGGCAGGTAGAAGCGTGCTATCATCGACAACGCCTTCCAAATAAGTAGATTTTATTTGATTAATTGATCCGGGGAATAGTGTGAACGTTCCCACAATACCGCCTGAATCTTCGCCGAAAAAATTCGGCTGGTTAATCGTAAACGATCCGTTATCAACCCATCCGGCGGACGCCGGACGCAACTCATCGTCGTCAATCCAGATTCTTCGTATCCCGGCGTTTGCCGGACTTATCGTTTCCAGATCGCCGCGACATAACATCAAATCGATTCCGATATAGTATTCGAAGCCTACCGTGACATTGTCCGAACTGAAAAGACCTGTCTGTATTTCTTCTGTTATTTCAACCGTTTTTAAATCGCCGTACCAGCCAACATTCGGACCGTTCAATCTGACAGTACCCCAAATTATAGGAACTGCCCGCCCTTCGGTAGAAGTCGGAAATTGAAAATCCCCCAGACTAGCCGGTTTTGCTCCTTCTATCTCAGGTTTCGGGCGCAGCAATTCGCCAAGTATGAACGTTCCCAGATAAACAAGAAAGGTGAGCCAGAATGCCATTATGATTTCGCGAATTGTCCTTTGCTGAAAACGTTAACCCCGGGGACAAGGGGGAATCCGCCGAAGTTTATCACATTGTTGAATTTAGTCTTGCAGGTTTGAACCGTGTGGTCGCATCCTTGAAAAGCTGTTACGGACGCGTTCAATATATTTTCCCGAAACGGAAGTAATAAAGTGAACGTGTCGCCGCTATGTTCTATTATCATCCGGTAGTCGTTGCCCGCCGCGTTTTGAACATAACCACCAGTAAACGCAGTCCCAGTAAAGCCGCTGACTGAAATATTATTTCCGGAAACACCGTTAACAATGCCCGTTTGCTTAAATAGATTTGAATCAATTGTGCATTGTGAATCGTAAAGAACATGATTGCACAACGATTGATACTTATAGCGCGGTATTTCTCGACTGAACTGTTCATTGAACGGGTTCATTTCAGCTTTACAGGTTCGACCTTTGAAAGCAATACTTGTGACGTATCCCTGAAATAAAACAAAAGCCGTGGCTGGGGCGGCGACTGGTTCCGGTGAAGAAACCGGGGAAGTCGGAATCGTTTTTTCGTCTAGCTGAATTCTTGAAATAGTGCATTCCAGTCGGCTTGCTGGTTGAATACCAATAAAATCCCGAAACGGTCTTTCTGCATTATTGATGTCTAGTTGAAGCTTTGTGTTTCGGCGTTCTTTCGGGTTCAATGTTGGCGCGCTTCTTTTGATCTCAATCGCGTTATAAGTAGCACCACCGAAAACAACATCGTCCGCAGAACTGGTAAATCTATATATTTCAGTTCCGAAATCGAACCGGTATATTTCAACCGGTCGACTTTCGCGGCTTCTTTCTAATTCCTGAAAAGTCGGCATTATCTGACATCCCCAACAAATTCAGTTTGAAAAGTTTCGTCTATAGCATCGCTTTGCGCATCGTTCCACGAATGAACAATCGTTATACTATCGGTATTCTGACGGGAAAGAACCATTAAATCCACGCGAGAAACTTCGGCTACTGTTGCAGCGAATGACGTAGCCGGTTCAATTGTTAATCGTTCTGTCGTCGCGTCTATTTCAGCGGAGTTCGTTATCCTATGGTAGCTTAAACTTCCATCTGTTTTTTCGAGTCTAAGACCCGCCCATTTTTGAGTAGCCCCGACGTAACGCGCGAATCCGTGGTTATCAACATCGATATTTATAGAACCGTTTCCGATATTAGTGTTGACAATAAAATCGTTTCGCCAAGTAGGAAGCCAGACAGCCTGCCACTTACCGCGAAGATGCGCCAACAATGCGCGCAACTGCCACGCGAAGGAATCGTCTTCGACCTTCCATTGAAACGGCGCAGAGCGACGCCCTTTTGTTTCTTGCGTTAACTGTGTTACCCGGCCTATTCCGAAATCAATGCGCTGCCGGACTTGGCTGATAATTTCTGATAATTCATTTTCTATCATGTTTTTGTCTTCGATAACTAATGCGTTTTTACCATCGAAGTCAGGAAGTTCCGCATACCATGCTACATCAACCCCAGAATACGAATTCAAATTATCCAACATTTCGAAATTTAATTTATAAGAAACAAGATCGCTATTTCTTGTCGTTGACTGTTTCGCGTTGTCTACCAGTATCCCCGGTAAAACTGGGACTATTGTCGCGACGTTCCCGTCGTAATTATTTAGTATTGGCGTAGCAAAAGTGATTGAACTAGCGGTAGCTTCCGGGCTTGCTAGTTCGGTTTGAATTGAAGCGATTTCAAGGACATCCGTTTGAAATGTTCCGTCGTCAAATTCTTGATAGACCATCGCTAGACCACCGACACGAAAATCGGAATAGCGCAATCCGTTGTCGCGAATAAAAACTGTTAAGTCATTTATAACAACATCTGCGCGAAGTGCTTGTTCATCCCACCATAGCGGAACACCGAAAACACGCGTTGTCCAATCGAATAATAAATTTCGAACGTTGTTGATATCGTCAATCCCATTGTCCAATAGAATCTCATAGTTCACTTTTTGCCGGGGGTCCGTTCGCAAGCTAAACCGCTGTTCTGATCCGTCTGCCTTTCGAAGAACATCTGTTAACCATTCTAGTCGCTCAACTATTTCACGCTGCGGCGGATACGGAAAAATGATAATTCGTGTTCCGGAAACGGTAACGGTTAATGTTCCGTCCGTAGTCACGAAATCAATTGAACCGCTTATATTTGGCGGTCCGGTTGTTCCAACTGTTACCGCGTAAACTCGATCCTGAAGCGGTTGCAAATTAGCGGGGGGCGTCGCTCCCTCAACTGTTATCCCAGCCCCCGCATTATTGTCTATCGCGGTTATTGTTTTATTATCGCGGCGGTAAGTATTCAATACTGTGACATTGAAAATCGTGTCGCTAACAACATTTCCAAGATCGACAACGTTCGGGTTTACTAATATTTGTTCCCAGTAATCGAACCCGATTCCCATCCCATCTTTCGGACTTTTACCGAGCATTTTCCAGCGCCCCGTATTCCCTTCGCCGCGAATATTATTGCGTTGATTAAGCGCAGGGTTGTTCGTTATGGGTAGCACTTCATTTCGTCGTCCGGCGGAAAGCCGCGTTCTATTGCCGCTAGCTAACCCTATCCGGGCATCGGTTAAAAAAGCCGCATTTGGTAAAGCTGAAGGCGGTGATATTACACCCGTCGCCAGTATTATTTTTTTGTTTTGTTCTGGACTAAACGCCCGCCCATCCTGATCCGAGTAATTCCGCCAGAACGGGGAAAGATGGATATTTCGAAGCGGTAAAGTACCCTTTAAAGCGGCCATATCATACAGTTACTTTTTTATATGCAAGCCCAAAAAACCCAGAATATTCCGTATCGTCAAAAACCTTAACTTGACGTTTACGCGCTACCGGAAACGCTACCCATGTATCAGTACCGATTGTGAATTCGTCGCCGCCCTCTAATGCGCCCTCCATTGATATAGCACGGACATCGGGTTGCGTGCCAATCGGTATAACGTTATCAGGATTTGATCCTGTGTACAGCGTGAAAATAGTTATCGGATGTAATGGTCTGAAGCCGTTAAAAGCTGACTGACCTTGCCAGAATAACGGGTAATGAACGCCGCCGCGCGGCCCGGTCGAAGTTACTCCTCCCTTATCCCTTCCGTCCGCATCTGTACCTATTCCGGCACCAGCATCCCCCGTTTGAGAAAAAACGTGCCAAGCGGAAGCCGGGGATTGACGCCCCACAAGATCAGGAAAAGCTTCCCCGGATAGTTGCTTTCCATAAAGCAATGCGGCGCTGCCAGACGCTGTTTGACTGCCGTCCAATCCGACAGAATGAGAAGTTGCTGTTGCGGCCTCAATTAACGCGGCGTTTTGACTCCAAAACGAACCATAATAATATTCGCCGCCGAACCATTTTCCGATTTTGTTGATACTCCCCATTCCAAAATGGCGATAAAATCCAGTTGTGAATTCGACGACAGCGTGTGCGTAGTAATCGGATTCAAAAAACCAGTAGTTATCGAATGGCGAAGACGGAAAATTCGTGTTTATATGGGATGCCCCGGAAACCGACGTGTACGCGCCGGTAGATGTCCCGACTTCGGTCGCAAGTTGCGGCGCGCCGGAAGTATAGTTTCGCATGGGAATCATGTTCATGTGATCGCCGTCTGCATTACTATCGGCAACCGCGAAACCGCAATGAAGATTAACTTCGTTTAGGGGGTCACTCCCGAGCGGGCTTGCAAGATCGACTTTTCGTTGAATAATACCATACGCCGGGGATTGACCGGCAGCGGCATAATCAACGTCTGCGGTCCAACCATTAGCCTGTAAAAAATTGAACCATTTAGCGATCAAATCGCCGACGCTTGATGCTGTTCCAGTTTCGAAGGACATTTTATTCGTTCCGCATAGCTAAGTATTGCCACGCATCTGTTTTATGCGTATTTTGAAAAACAATGTGAGTTACTTCGGGGCTTTCGCCGAAGTCTACGATTGTATCTTCAGAAGTTAATCCACCTGCCCCCGGTGCCCAATAACAACCGTCGTATTCGCCGAGTAATTGGCTCGCGTTATGGTTATAGAGTGTTAGCGGCCACAACGTCGTAAAAGTCGGACTTCCTAACGTTTGAATGATTTGTTTTTCGGGGGTTCCGCCGGGAGTCGTTGAACGGAAATCAAGCGAGAACGAATTAGTTTCTGTTATCAACAAACCGTCCGGAACGATGCTACTTGTCGGGGACGAAGCGGGCCAAACATGAATGACACCCGGACCCGTTCCGTTAATAGCTGTTTCTGTCGAACCTGTTGTACTGAAACTTTTTATCCCGTACCAGTTGCCATCGGTAAACCGAACAAATCCTGACGCCTCCATAGCTGGGTATAAGTCCCCTTGAACTGGAAGCGTTTGATCCGAGTCACCACCACCCGCAAGGATAGCCGAAGATACTGTGATCCCGTTACTACTGAAAATTGTCGCTTCCGTGTGCGCTGTCGCAGCAACGCACATCGGATACGGATATTCCGCGTTAGTTGCAAATGGGTTTATGAATCCAATATAAAACGAGTGATACGCAGTTCCTGTTTTCACGCAACCCATCACGCGACGATTATTCGCGATGAACCAATAGGTCATGGTCGTGTTTTGTAGCGGCAAGAATGCTGGTGGCGATCTACCCGGCTGATCAGCGAGCGAAACATACTGCGGGGAAGACGATGCGAAACCAGTTAAACCCCTGATTTGCCAATTGAAATAACCCGTTGTTGATAAACCATAGGTTTGTATACCAAAATAGCAGGGTTGTTCCGGCGATGTCCCGCCGGTACTGCGAAAGATTATCTGATCGTGATCTTGATTATTATTTGACGCCGTCTGCATTAATTCATCGGCATCACCTTGCGGGATGCTGGACAGTGGCGACGTAGATGCGCTGCGTTCTTCTTCTACAACCCAATTTAGACCATTTGATCCGATCGGGCTAACACTTTCCCCCGTCAAAAAAAGTTTTAATTTTTGAAGAAGATCACGATAATCTGTAGCTGTTCCGGTTTCTGTTGCCATTAGTTCAGCGCCCTTTTAATCAAATCTGGATTTTGCTGTATTGCATTTATAATCGCATTTTGTCCTTGTGACGATTCCATTGCGCCGATCATTGCTTGCGGGTCCGTAATATTTGTTACTGGGACATTAACGTTAACTTGCGGCGGCGCTTGTTGTAACATCGACATCGATTGCTCATTCGGGATTACTGTAGAGCGTTGACCCGGAACAATCAGTTCCGGGCCTTCTTCGCCGACTAGGACGGGTTGACCGGCGGGGAAAGTTCCGCCATTAGCAGCACCCAGCAACCCGGAGAATAAGCCACCTAATCCCCCGCCTGCGCCCCCGCCAGCCGACCCGAAAAGGGAATCAAATATCTGCGCGGTTAAGGCTTCCGCAGCCATTCTTTGCAGCGTATTGACCCATGATTGAAGCATCTGATCGAAACCGTCTTTTGTTGGTTCAACCAGAAAATCAGTAAACGCGCCTTCAATGCCTTGCGCGGCGGATTGCGCGATCGCCTGCATTTTTTGCAGAAACGGATCGGCGGCGATTGTAGCTTCTTCAAAAGCGGTTTGCGCTGCTGTCGATAACCGTTCAAATTGTTCTGGCGATAGTGCTTCCGCCTCCAATAATGAACGAAGTTCAGCCATTTTTACGTTAAATTCTTCTTGTGGCGTTGCGACTTCCTTCAATAGTTCCGCAGTGCGTTCCAGCCGTTCGTTCTGTGCTACTAATGCCGGATCAGATTCTTCCAACTCCGCGCGCGCTTCTTGAACACCCCGGGCATACGCTGCCCACGACAATTGACCAGAATCGACCAGTTTGTCCAGTCGCCCGACAGTTTCGGTAAATACTTCTGTCGGCGATTTTAAATCTTCGATTATTTTAAGATTTTCCTTCAAAGCTTCCTTATAGGCTTCACCTTCCGGCGTACCTTCCGCGAATTTGATCCCGAGTTGTTCGACAACTGTATTGTATTTTTCTCCAACCAGCGCCCCGGATTCGTGAAGTTTTTCGATTTCAGCAAGTTTTTCCGTAAATGCCTGTTGGGGCGTGCGAAGTTTTTCATAAAGCTTTTGCGCGTCAGAAAGTTGCTTCGTAGAAGGCCCGGCGTTGACTCCCGAAGGATCGCCCTTCGCATCTAGATCAAGAGCATTCGCGCGCGCGCGAGCGGCAGCGCGTTCGTCTATAGCGTCCCGCAATTGCCGTTCCTGCCCTTGAATATTTTCGAAAATTCGATCGCGTTGCGCCTGAACGTCAGCTTCGATGCTTTTTTCGTCTTCCAGCAATCGCAGGCGTTCTTGTATTGCTGCGGCTTCGCCAACGTCGTCGCCGGTCAACGCCGCGAAAACGCCTTCTACGGCGTTAGAGAATAATTGTGCTTCATTCAGTATATCAGCGAAAAAGCCGCCGATTTCAGTTTGTGCAACATCGAAAGCATTGATCATATTCAATGGCAATTTGACTAACGCGTCACCCACAAACCCCAATACTTCGTCTATATCAATACCGGCATCCGAGAAATTCTTTCTAAAATTGTCGGAAAGTTCCCCCGCTTCTTGGAAAGTGACCGCCATAACATCACCGAATTCAAGAAATGCCGGGGTAAAATCGTTTTCTATGAAGTCAGCAAGATCGATTATAATGCCCGCGAAGCCGCCTGCTGCGCCCGTAGAGTCGCTAAATTGACCGACCGCCCGTGTGATAGCGTTTTCCAGAATTACAAAGGATTGGGCTACTGTGGGCACTGTCTTGCCAAATTCTTCTTGTAGTACACTAGCTTGACTTTGGATTGCGGCGATTACTTTTGCAGAAGTCAGTTCGCCTTGCGCGCCAAGTTCCCGTAAAGCCCCTAACGGGACATCTAGACCGTCAGCAATAGCGCGAGCAAGTCGCGGCGTCTGTTCTAGTACAGAACGCAGTTCGTCGCCGCGAAGCGCGCCAGCGGCTAATCCCTGACCTAATTGGATTATGGCGGCATTTGCAGAATCAGCCGTTGATCCGGAAATCGTAATCGCTTGATTAACGGACTCAGTTACCCCCAATAATTCACGATTCGACAACGCCAGTTCTTCACTAGAGCGAGCTATTCTGGAATACAGATCACCAGTCGCAACCAGACCGGAACGGGAACGCTGTGCTATCTGAAAAAGTTCTTCTGTTACTACTGCTAACTCATCACTGGTTCCTGTAACAAGGCGCAAGCGGTTTTGTAAAGTTGTCCACGCGTCGGAATACTTCAGTAATTGCCGGGCAACCAGTAGCGCGCCCAGCCCACGCAGGACCCCGCCTAGTTGAATACCAGATCGTCCGACACGGTTCATCGCCCGGGAAGTCCCAGCCAAGCCGCGTTGAGTTCGTCTGGTTCGCCCGTTGATATCGTCCAGCGAACGGATAACGATGTCAGCCCCGCGTTTTGCGGGCCTTCCGTCGATGATTACTTCCAGTTCCGCCACTTTTCGCCTTACCCGCTAATCGCTCAAAATACGCATTGTCCAGAAATCGGACAATTTCCAAAAGGAACCCCGTATCTTCCCGATCGAGTTCGACCAGATCACTATAAGCCATCACGTCCAGCAGAGCAATTGCCTGTGGTTGCCCCATGATCCACGCACGTCCTTTATGCAGGGCTTGATAAGCTTCCCAAATCCATAGAACGCCGATATCAAGTTCTGGCTTTCTATCAAGTGCCGGAACTGTATTCCCCGCGTCTTGCAGGGCTTCCAACTGTTCTAATCTGGGGCCAAAATCCATCCCCCAGACCAGTAGTTCTTTTAACCGTTTCCCACTTCTTCGGCTTCGATACGGGCAAACGTTGCCTGTTCATCGGCTGTTTCTTCAACTAAACGTCGAAAATCTTTCAAATCTCGCATCAACTGAAAAGCATTTTCAGTCGAATACTTGATTTTTTTACCCTTATCGTCTTCCAGACCTTCCCAATCTAGCAAAACGGTTCGGGATAAAAGCTGCAATTGAATATCAAGTAGTTTATCTTGAGGCACGGAGTTTCGACGAAGTTGCTGCCGTAGAGGTTTTGCAAGTTCCCGCTGCAATTTTGTGTAAGCGGGGTTTCCGATGCGCGCCAGCTTAAGGCGCGCACCGTCCCCGATGTCTACCCAGACGCCATTTTCTTCAAGGTCTAGGTCGGTTGCGAACGAACTGATTTTCATGGTGGCTTTCCATTGTGGTTGAAAATTAGGCTGCGAAGCGGCTGATCCCGATAGTGAAATCGTCGATCGGGTCCCTTTTACCGTTGAATTCTACCGTGACAAGAACGTCCTGATCGTTTCCGCCTGTATCCGTGCTGCCGGTCGTGAACTTGACAGACGGAAAATCGAAAATGTAGTTATTCCCGCCAAGCGTTGCACGGAAAGACAGGCTTGTCGTGGTAAAATTCAGATAACGATCGAGAAACGAACGATCCAGAAGATAGGCTTCGATTGTTCCGGAGATAACCGACCGTCCCAGACCGATGCCATTGTTCGCAAGTTGACCGATACACGGCTGCGGGCGCAGGGTATTGTCGATCGTGAATTCGACATTTGTAAACTGACAGTTCACATCCGCTACGCCGTCTATGAGAATATCGCGAATGTTATCGACGGCATTCAGAACATCGTTCGCCGAAACAGTTGCTGGGGCACCATCGCCGATAGTTGCGCCGACGCTAAAAGCTTGTTTACCCTCAAAAGACATCGAACCATTGATGATAGACCCGGGCGCGATCGCCAGATTCATCGAACCGACGCGCATTCCGGTGTAATACTGAATTACCGAAGATTCAGGGGAATCCGACGGGTCAGTAATGTCGCTGAAAAGCTTTTCGATCGTGAACGATTTCCGGGTCGTACCGTTGCGAACGAACTGACCTTTGACCGTGAAGGTTCCAGTTGGTTCGGCTGTTATCGGTGACTGATCAAAACGGATTGTCCCGTTTACGGCGTCGACGCTTGAAACTTTATAATAGCCGTCGTTATTCGGAGACACCGCCGATCCGCCGAGTTGCAGCCATTGCCCGGGGACGACGTTCAGCAACCAGTTCGGCGACGGAATAACCGGGGAAGTCAGAATCTGAAAAACACCCGGACCCGGTGATCCAGTCGTGAAGCTGGCGCTTACCGCAAGTTCATTCACCAGAACGGACCAGTTATCAGCAAGTGCCCCAGCGATCAAATCATCGTGTGAAGCGTAGGAAAGTTCAAAGCCAACATCACCGCCCGCCGAAACAGCGGTTCGAATAATGTCGGAAACTTGCCGGTCACTGCGAATTTCTTCACTGATCGCGGTTTCGGTATTCTGCGATAGTGAATCCTGCGTGAAACGTAATTCGTTTAATTTCGGGGGACCGGCAGGAACCTCGCCCCATGTGGTTTCTTCCACATAGTAAAGCTGAACGGAACTGGAATCAGACATTGTTTGTTAACCTCTAAGCGATAGCAACGCAATCGTCAGCTTGAAACGGGGTATCTGCGGTCCAAACAGACCAAGCCCCATCGACACCGACACGGGTCAAACCGGTTCCCCGGAAAATGACCCCGTTTAAAGTTCGGCCTTGAATGATGTTTGCCACACTATCGGCAAGTTCTCTCGCAAGACCGTCGCCGCTTCCCGCTGGCACAAAAATTTGACAGGCAACAACCCCGATTCGACGAAATCTTCGTAGATCACCTAGCCCGACTTGCGTCTGACCGCCCGGCAGGATCGTGACACGAACCCACGGATCGCCCTCAATTGGCTTATAGTCTACATCAGAAAACGTCAAATTTATAGTAGGTTGTTCTATCGGCCACGCAGAATTGAAGCGTTCTCGGATTGTCTGGGCATCAGTTGCGTGCGGCATAGCTTATCTGAAAACTGCCGATACGCTTTTCGTTTCCGCAATGGACACTTTCACCATCCCTCGCGGGGCTTGTCGGCTGGAACCATCTTCCAGCGCCTTGATGTATTTGACATTATTGAACAGCGTGATTACCCCAAACGGTTTCGCGCCCGAAACGACAGCCGTCCCCGTCGCGACTGGATCAGCCAGCGGTTCGATTTCAGATTCGTTTGACCCGCCGATAGCCGTTTGCCAATTACCTCGCGACCTGCCCGTATCAACTGGGTTTTTGAAAACAATTCGGCTAAGTAAATCCAGTGCGGTTTTTTGCTGCAATTCAAGCACGCGCGCAGGAACAACACGATTACCAAACGCCCGCAATTCTTTTTTGAATTTGTTTAGGTTTTTGAATCGAATAGTCATTTTTCATTTACTGTCGCAATTGAAGTTCGTAAATCGCAACTTCTTCGCCGCTGAATACCGGATTTACACGAACAACCTGCCAATCTGACCCGTTTAAATCGATCCGATCGCTAATCGCTGGAACAAACGAAATTGAAGAACCTGCAATATTTGCGACGGCGTCCCCGGCTTGAATAGTTGTTCCATCTATCCTATTTTGCCGATACGGTTCCGGCGGTGTAATTATCGCAGACGATTCAGTTTCTGTAAATGTTGTTTTCCCTGTTGTGGCATCATAGGAACTTACGCGTTGCTTGTAAGTAACCGTTTTTCCAAAGTCGTTCACTAGCTTATTCGCTAACGGAACTAGTACCGAATCAAGTTTCCCCGGCATGTCAAGACCTGACAACCATGCCAGTTTGCGGGCGTTCCGGACGCAGGAAAGGTTCGACAATTTTCATCGCGTCCCAGTAGGTTTGTGTCATTTGCGTGTTCCCCCCATCTTCGCCGGTCATGTATTCGACTTCAAGTGATCCTACTTTTTCGCGGCGTGTCATCCGCCCGAAAGACGCCTGAAGCGAGCCGGTAGAAACACCAGCGGACGACATTGTTTCTAGAGCTAGTAAATTCTGGCATTCTTTCACTTCTGGCGGAATCGTATCTTCCCCTATGAAATACGTGTCTTGAAACGCGCGGGGCACGTTCACGTTCGTATAAAACGGATCGAAGAAATCCGGCAACGGTACGCCCCGGCGGGGCCACGATAGCGGCTGCAACGCGTCGACAATAGACCCGCGCCATAGCATCCGAAATTTTTGCTGCATATACTGCGCGCCTTTTCGAAGTGCGATTTCGACTTGATCGTCATCCGCTTCCGACGCAGCGGCTGCGCCCCGATTCGCCGCAAATGTTTTGAATTCGGCAACAGTGACGAACGATTCCGCCCCGGCGATTATGCTGCCATCTTCAACCGTCAAAGTCATTTCGTGATATCCTGTTTGACCACGAATTTCCCGATCAATGGTGTGCTGATCTTTCCAGCCGGGTCAGTTATTTGTATGTCGTAAAAATAGTTACCGGGAGCAACTTCTGGCGAACCGGCAAACGCGCTGAAATCAAACCGTAGAATGGCATCTGTTGCCGGACTGTTCGGAATTCCGTTCGCCTGAAAAATCTGCGTTCCGATTTGGGGGCTTGAAAACGGATTCGGGTCCTTGACCGTATTCACCGTTAAAATGCCGCTATATCCAGCAGCAGACGGGATTACTACGCCGTCTTGCGTCAACCGGATCGCGATGTCCTTTGTGTCGCCCCGTCTGCGTTCAAGATTGCATTCGGCGGGGGCACCGATATTTGTTGTTGCTGCCATTAGCAGATAATTTCCACGTCAATAATTTCAAGGATTTCCACATCTGGGACATTTTCGACGATTTCGACATCAATGTCCACGTCCAACAATTCGACTTCTATCATTTCGAATACCTCGATCCCGAAAGTTTCGATGAATTCAGTCCCAGCGGGAGCCGCTGCACCGCCGCCAGCTTGTGCTTTAAGGAATAAAGGGAAAAGGCTTGGCGTCGGCATATCATATCAATCTAGTTCGAATTCGACCATCGGCAGAAATACTATACCGTGCTTTGATGGTACGCGGCGACGGAATCGGGCTTTCGTTTTCAAAAAGCGTTACTGTCAGATCATCAGATGATACCACAGCATCGCCCGCAATTAACGCGGCGGTTATGTCCGTATAAGCCAAAATCTGCTGAACATCGCCGCCGCTCACAAGATCCGAATCATCAACAATGGTGGAAGGGCTTCCCAACAGGGTCGGATCGTATTCGCCAACCCCGCGCACTTTTATTTGTCCGCCGGTATTAGTAGGCCCCAGAATTAACGTGCCCGGGTCAAGATCGATCGAAGCAATTGCTTCCGGGCTACGAGCAACCATGTTCTGAATTTCCAGACCGCCGCTATAATTTCGGAAATTAGCGTGATGCGCGCCGTTCCAATTACAAATCGCCGCAGTATTTCCCGGCCTTTCACTATAACAAGAATCGAAAACACAGTGCGCATCCGTACCAAGACCAAAATTTGAAGGGAATCCGCACCGCGCGAAATGCCCGGAAATATTTATCACTTGATTAAGGCTGCAATCGTCTGCCTGTATATCGTTGCTGTTACAATCGCCAGTTATCTCGACGTTATTAAAAAGTGTGCGCGGAATATTCTGCGCATTCAAATTAATGATGGCGGATTCAGTTGCGGCAATTCCAAAGAACCCCCAATCCGAATAATCCTGATCAAGCGTTATGGACCCGCGAAGATAATAACTTCTAACTTTAAGAGCATCCGCGATTATCCTAGCGTCTACAATATTGTTACTAGGAAGCGTCGGCGTCCCGATCTGCGTTCCGCCGATCGTTCCAGTTCCAGCAATTCCGCGAACTGTATCGATATAAACAGCGTTCAATAATTGCGCAATATCAAGGCGCGCAACTGAACTGTCAACAAGGTTTGATACTTTGGTTTCTGTGTTGACTGTGTAGGGTCCATCGGTCGGAACAAATACTGACTGCCCCGGCGGATCAGTCCAGACGTTTCCGTCGATTGTCCATTTGTGATTACCTTCCGCCGGTTTAAATCGCCAGCCATTTGTAACAAAGTAGGTTACACCTAAATTCTGCGTATCAGTTACAGGGTCCCCCGCTACCGTTCGAATAGCAGGGGGGAAACCAAGCCCACCAGTTGACGGGGAACCCGCTGTATCCGCGATGAATTCTTTATACTCGCTGTAGATTTCTTGCATAGACGACACATTATCAAGCATCGTTTGCGGGCTTGGCGTGGGACTAACTGAGGCATAGACAGGAATTTCGATTATCAATAGCCGCGTAGTGTCAAATGTAACGATATTTGGCATTTTTACGGATTCCAGAAATTTCTGTCAGGAATTTGTGAAACCGGAAAAGACGTGGCTGTCGTCGGGACCGTAAAGTCTTTTATTCTATTGTTTGGGGGAAGCACGTACTGAATATTATGAACAACGATATCAACAACAGTTCCAGCCGGGGCAGAAAATGTGAAAGATGTCGGAGAAGCGGCGGTATCCTCTATACCATCTATTTCAGTTATGTTTATCGGGCTTGTGACTGATTCAGCATTAAAGACTCGAACTTCTGTTCCCGGTTTCAAATTTGTTAAAGTTACACTGACGTTACTGTTAACTGTTGTCGACGCCCCGGTTCCGTTCCGAACCGTGGGGCTATCCCCGTCAGTTACGTTTATCGTTACTGCTCCGCCGCTATTATTGTAAATCATAGCGGTCGATGATTCATCGGCCCCCCAGCCTCCCGGGAAAGTGTTCCCGGTAAAAGTATATGTTCCCGTTTGCGTTATTTCTATTGCATGACCGTCGTTTCGATCCGTATT
>Ga0224507_10000482_pt1 | contig 15602 bp, 20 predicted proteins | sample SF_Jan12_sed_USG_3_FD_170159 | JGI IMG/M metagenome (GOLD analysis project Ga0224507, IMG submission 170159) | Sediment microbial communities from San Francisco Bay, California, United States - SF_Jan12_sed_USGS_13 | ecosystem: Environmental > Aquatic > Marine > Sediment | place: USA... | reverse complement strand
CGTTCTGAGATGGCGGCTTCGCTCATGCGCCCGGAAAAGCCAACCGTTGCCATCATCATTGATGACCTGGGATATCGACACCTGGAAGGTCGGCGCGCCCTGGCGCTGCCCGGGGCGGTCACCCTGTCTATTCTTCCTCACACGCCTTTTGGCAGGGAGTTCGCCGAGGGAGCCCATGCGAAAGGGATGGAGGTCATGCTGCACCTTCCGCTGCAGCCCGAAGACGGTGGCGAAGACCCGGGCCCCGGAGGGCTGTGGCTGGAATCCGGCCCAAGAGAAGTTTCTGGATTGCTGGCTGAAAGCCTGGCATCGGTGCCTTATGCGGTGGGCGTGAACAACCACATGGGCAGCATGCTGACCCGGCACCCGGGACACATGACCTGGCTGATGGAAGAGCTAGGCCGGAGAAAATTGTTCTTTGTCGACAGTTTCACCACGCCTCTCAGTGTCGCACTGCAAATGGCCCATGAAACCGGCGTACCTGCTGTGCGACGCAATGTTTTTCTGGACGCCGACCCGGACGAGGTTGCGGTGGGCACTGAATTCGACCGGCTCCTGGCATTGGCCAGGGAACAGGGTTATGCCCTGGCCATCGGCCACCCCTATCCAAGCACCATGAAGGTTCTCGAGCAGCGCCTGCCCGAACTGGAGCGCAACGGGGTTCGCCTGGTCCCGGCGAGCCAGTTGGTAGAGCGCGCACACAGGACAGGCCGGTGAGCCGCGTCCTGGTACCGCTTGCCCCGGGCTTTGAGGAAATTGAAGCGATCACCGTTATTGATCTGCTTCGGCGTGGCGGGGTCGAGGTAATTGTGGCCAGCCTGGACGGGGCTTCGGTGACCGGTTCCCATGCTATTCAGGTCACGCCTGACATGGGCCTGGATGCAGCCCTTGAGCTCGAGATGGACATGGTTGTGCTGCCTGGCGGCCTTCCCGGAGCGGATAATCTGGAGGCTGATTCCAGGGTGATTGAATTGCTGCGAAGGATGGCTGACAGCGAGAGATTCACTGCGGCAATTTGTGCCGCACCCAAGGTGCTCGCTGCGGCAGGAGTGCTGGACGGAAAACGCGCCACCAGCTACCCGGGGTTTCTTGATGAAGGCAACACGCCGGGTTTGCGACTCGAAAACCGGCCGGTGGTTCGGGATGGTAAGGTAATCACCTCCCGGGGTGCCGGCACGGCTATGGATTTTGCCCTGGCGCTGATTGAATCCCTGAAAGGAAGCAGCAAGCGCGACCAGGTCGAGCGCGCGCTGCAGCGGCCTGTGAGTTCTTGAGGTAGTTTCCCAATGATTTCGTCCAGACAGGAAGCGGCTCTTCGATCACGTCGCGCCTTCCCGGTGCGAGGCCTGGCCCGCCGGGCGGCAGACTTCCACTGGCTTTGCCTGATTCTTCCGCTTGCCTATGTAGTGATACCCGGCGGCGAGGTTCGCGACCTGGTGAGCATGGCGGCGGTCCAGGTGCTATACGCCGGTTACATCCTGGTTGCGCATTACCGGGATGGCTCTCGCAAGACCAGCGTAACGAGCCTGTTGCTGGATACCTGGGCGATGATCGCCTACATCGCATTCATGATGTGGCAGGCGGGCGGCCATGCCGCTGCGTTGGTTCCGCTTTTCCTGATCCCTACCGTGCTCTCTGCCATAGGCCATACACGGCGGCTGGCAATTTTCCACGTGGTGTTGATGTGTGGGCTCATGCTGCTTCTTCGTTGGCCCGAATTGAACCAACAAAATGCGGTGCGTATTGTCAGCGAATTGATCGTGTACGGCTTCTTGCTCGTGATGATTGCCACCCTGGTGGGCGGGTTCAAACTGGACAACCTCCTGGCGTCAGGTCAGTTGCGGCGCCTGATGGATCGGGATGAGCTGACCGGGTTGTTAAACATGCCGGCGTTCAATCGCCTGGGCTCCCAGGTTCACCAACGTAGCCGGCGCAACGGTGAACCACTTTCACTCATGATTGTGGACATCCAGAACCTTAATGCCGTCAACGACGCCCAGGGCATGGAAGCGGGCAACCAGGTGATCAAGGCGGTGGGCAGCGTGATCACTCGCATGGTTCGGGAAACGGATATTGCCGCCCGGTTCGCCGGTGATGAATTTATTCTGATGCTGCCTTCAGCTGACCGGGTGAAAGCGGAGGAGATTGGCCAGCGCCTGCGTAACGGCGTCAACCAGACCACCCTGGAGCTCCGGGGCATCGTAAAAAAGGTGGCTGTGAACATTGGCGTGTCCACCTATCCCCGGGACGGAGAGGCCCTGTCCGAGCTTGTCCAGGAAGCCAACCGAGCAATGTATCGGGACAAGGAATTGCGTCGGCCCCGGGCATAAGGCTGATTGCGAAACGGGCTACCAGGGCAGGTCGTAGTACCAGGCCATGGCCAGGGACAAGGCTATCCAGACCACCAATTGCAGGGGAATGCCCAGTCTCAGGAAATCACTGGCGCGATAGCCTCCGGCGCTCATCACCATCATATTGACCTGGTAGCCGGCCGGCGTCAGGTAGCTCATGTTGGCGCCAAAGAGCACGGCCAGCACCAGGGGTTCCGGCGACATTCCCAGCGCGGCTGCCACGGCAAAGGCGATGGGAGTGCCCATGGCCGCCACCGCGCTGTTGGATACCATTTCCGTAACAAGCGCGACGGCCAGCATCAGGACCGCTACGACAATGGCGGGCGAAAGCCCGCCGGCCTGGTAGACGAACAGCTGCGCAAGATATTCAGATCCACCGGTGTATGCGATCGTGTTGCCCAGTGCCAGGCTGGTTACCACTAACATGATTACCCGGGTGTCCACTGCGGAACGCAACTGCTCACGGGTCAGGCACTTGCCGATAATCATCATCCCGGCCCCCGCCAGGGCGCAGACACTTATTGGCATGAGTCCGGTTGCCGCTGCTGCCACGACTCCCAGGCTTATGGTGATTGCCAGGTTTCGCCGTGCCGCCATGGGGGCATCCAGGGCCCCGTCCAGCAGCAAGAAGATGCCCGAGATTTTCAGCTGTCGGATGGCCTCCTTGCGGCCCTGGACCAGCAGCACATCGCCGGCTTCCAGTTCCACGTTTCGTTGGGCATCCAGGGAGCCGCTACCGCTCACTCCTTTTCTGTGCAACGCAAGCGGGACCAGGTTGTTTTGCCGGAAGAACGGATTTCCCTCAACCTTGCGACCGTGCAAAGGAGAGTTGCTGGTCACGACAATCTCTGCGATCTGCTGTTCCTCGGCACGTTTTGCCACCCACTGGTCGCTGGCGGCAGCCTTGTCCTGGCCGGCATGCAGTGTTGCACCGAGCAGGGTTTCCAGCTCTCGAAGGCGGCTGGGTGTCTCGCGTACATGTAATCTGTCACCGGCCTTGAGCCGAAAGGTTGGCAGGCGAGCAACAAACACTCCCTCGCCACGTTCAATTTCTCTCAGCCTGAGGGAGCCTCGGGCCATAGAGAGCATTTCAGCAATGGTTTTTCCATCGGCGGGCCCTTTGGCGGTGAGGTGAAGGATGCCGTCGAATACCCTGGGCTCGGTATTCTCCAATGGCGCCTTTCGGGTGGGGAGCAGTCGTGACCCGAAAAGCCAGAGGAACAGGATGCCCGCCCCGGCGCCAATACCGGCGGGTATTGCGAATTCCATCAGTCCCAGGCGCGGCATCCCGAGGCCGGTGGCGATGCTCACCACCACGATATTGCTCGCGCTGCCCATTACGGTACACATTCCGCCGAGAATCGCCGCGTACCCGGCGGGCATCAGTATTTTCGATGCGTCAATTTTGCTGCGCATGGCCACGCCAACCAGCAGGGGCAACAACATGGCGACCAGGGGCGTGTTGTTCATGAACATGCTGAGTACGGCCGCAAGCAACAAGGTCGCCAGCAACGCCAGCCTGGGCCGTGTAATCCAGGCATCGGCAATGACTCGCGCCGTGGCCTGAAGTGCCCCGGTGTGTTCCAGGGCCTTGGCACAAATCATCAGGGAAACAATCGCAATGATCGCCTCATTGCCGAATCCGAGAAAAAAGAACTGGGGTCGCAGCACCCGGCCTGGACCGGCCATGGGGAAAAGATAGAAAAGCAGGACCAGGGCGGTAAAGATCAATAGCGCCGAGCTTTCCAGCCGAAACCGGTCCTGGCTGAACAGGATCAGCGCAAGCCCGGCAAGCGCCAGGGCGGCCATTGCATGCCAGTCTGGAATCGGGGGAAACAAGCGACCGGCCTCCTTTGGCTATATCGGTTCAGCACCTGGACTGGCGACAGAATGCAGAGTTTATCTTCCGCTGTCGAGGCCAGGGGGCGCTCCAGGGGCCGGATTGTCTTTCTCGGGGCGGGATTCTCCGGGCGCACTTGCTATAGTAGGAGCCAACAAAAAGCCGCAGGACAGAAACCGGATATTCCGGGCGATCTGGCTGGGCAACGCCGCCTGCGAAGTAAGCAAGGCCGGGGAACAAACAGATCCGCCGAATGAATAGACGAGGAGCCACGCAAACATGGACTTAGCCAACGCCACCATTAGCCAGATAATGATTCCCGTGGAAGACTTTGAGAAAGGCGTGGAATTTTATCGGGACGTGCTGGGCATTCCGCTGCTGTTTACTGCGCCACCGAATATGGCATTTTTCCAGTGCGGCACGGTGCGGCTGCTGGTGGGCGTGCACGGCGGAACAGGCGGGGTTTCCCGGGGCTCGGCGGTGTATTTTCAGGTAGATGACATCCAGGAGACCTTCGAGTCGCTGGAGCGCAGGGGCGTGAGGTTCAAAAGCCCGCCCCACGTGATTCATCGCAGTGGCGGAATGGAGATGTTGCTGGCGGACTTTCGAGATCCGGACGGTAACCAGCTGGCTTTGATGTCCCAGCAACCGTTTGCGGAAGCCACCGAACAGTCCTGATTGATGCCCGGGGGTTCCGGGCTGGAAAGGGGAGAGAGCCGGATGGCAAAGGCATTAGGGCTTGGCGGAGTTTTCTTCAAATCATCAAACCCCCAGCAACTGGGGGCCTGGTACAAACGGTGTTTGGGGATGCCCGTGGACGAGTACGGGGCGACCTTTAGGCCCGGGGATATCCCGGAGGGCGGATTTACCGCATGGTCTGCTTTCCGCAAGGACACAGAGTACTTTCAGCCCTCGGCAAGAGACTACATGTTCAACCTGATCGTGGATGACCTCGAAGGTTGCCTGGCGCAGGTTCAGGATGCCGGCGGGACCCTTGTCGGGGAAATTGATGAACACGAATATGGCCGGTTTGGGTGGTTTATCGACCCCGAAGGCAATAAAGTGGAGCTTTGGGAGCCCCGCAAAATCGGGGCCTGATACCGCGCAAACTGTGTGTCGGGGCCGTTCAAGGCGTGCCCCTGGTGCATTGTCTGCGCATTTTCTGGAGATTTGAATGATTATTGAAGACAAGCGAGCGGTGTCCATCCATTACACCCTGACCAACGAGCAGGGTGAGACGCTGGATAGCTCGAAAGGACAGGATCCGCTTCGTTACCTGCATGGTGCAAGCAATATTATTCCTGGTCTTGAAAACGCGCTGGTTGGCAAGTCCACGGGCGACAAGGTTTCCGTTAGCGTGCAGCCCGAAGACGGCTATGGCGAGATCAATCCGGAAATGATCCAGATTGTTCCGCGCCAGGCTTTTGAAGGCATCGACGATATTCAGCCCGGCATGCAGTTCCAGGCCTCGGGCCCAGATGGCCAGACCCAGGTCGTGACGATTAAAGCTGTTGGTGAGGAAGGCGTTACCGTAGATGGAAATCATCCCCTGGCAGGCCAGGTACTGAATTTTGATGTCAGCATTGAGGAAGTTCGGGACGCCACCGAGGAAGAGCTTGCCCACGGTCACGTCCATTAAGCCTGGATTGAGTTCGTAGCAGTAATACCACGGACACCACCGCGCACCTTTGTGGTGCGTGGCGGTCTTCCCTTGGAGGCCAAAGTGGGAATACAAGCGGAAGACACCCAATGGTCCCGCCGAATTATCGCTTTCCGCCAGGGCGAACCAGGCTCTTTTTTGGACGGGTTTATTCGGTTCATCCCTCGGGAGGAACAAGCCAGTTTCTCCGATAGCCAGATTGCTGCCCTGTCCGATAGATTGGCCAGGATTCGACCGGTGTTCCGGCGCCCAGCCGTCCGGTCAGAGCGGGCAGGGTGCTTGGTATATGAGTGACAATCAACGGGCAGAACACTGGGATCGGGTGTACCGGGAAAAGGCGCCGGATCAGACCAGTTGGTACCAGGAGGAGCCCAGACTTTCCCTGGCGATGATTGCGCGGGCCGGCCTGGAGCCCGCTGCGGCAATTATTGATATCGGCGGCGGCCGATCCTTGTTGGCTGATTGCCTGGTGGCGACCGGGTTCAGGCAATTGAGTGTTCTGGATGTTTCCAGTTCGGCGCTGGAGCAGGCCAGGCAGCGATTGCCGGCAGACGCCCCGGTGCGCTGGATCGTATCAGATATCGCAAGCTATCACCCCGAGCAGAAATTCAGTCTGTGGCATGACCGGGCGCTGTTTCATTTCTTGACCAGGCCCGGCGATCGGGACGCTTACAAGATGGCGCTGAGAGCGGCCCTGTTGCCTGATGCCCAGCTGGTCATTGGAACCTTTGCACTGGACGGCCCCATGCGTTGTAGCGGCCTTGAGGTGGTCAGATACGATGCTGACTCCCTGGCCCGGGAGCTGGGATCGGAATTTGAATTAATCGAGCAGCAGGACGAGGTTCACCTCACGCCCTGGGGCTCGGAACAACACTTTTGTTTTTGCCGTTTCCGCTACCAGGGCGGGGTAGACGCCAAATGAAGCCCTGGCTGGTTTTGATCGGGTTTTTGCTGCTGAGCTTTCTTGCGGCATCCGTGGGCGCCGTCTACTTGCCGGGAGAGTGGTATGCGGGCCTGGTCAAGCCATCCTGGAATCCGCCGAATTGGGTTTTTGGGCCGGTCTGGACCCTGCTGTATTTCTGTATCGGACTGAGTGGCTGGCTGGTCTGGCGGCGAGCCGGGTGGCGCTCGGCCGCGCCGGCCTTTGTGGTCTATGGATTGCAGCTGGTGCTTAATGCGGCCTGGTCCTGGCTGTTTTTCGGCTTGCATCTGCCCGGCCTGGCATTTTTAGAAATAGTCGTCCTGTGGCTGAGTATTCTCGCCACCGCCGTAATGTTTTCGCGGAAATCATCGTCTGCAGCCTTGTTATTGTTACCCTATCTTTGCTGGGTGGGTTTCGCCGGCGCTCTGAATCTGGCCTTGTGGTTGCTTAATCGTTGAACTTTGCCCGGGAGCGAGCTCAGGCGTGAAGAAAAGAGATAACAGGCTCGTCTATTCCACCGATCAGGGCCGGTTGTGTCCTGGCTGCGAGCAGCCCGAGGACCAGTGTCGTTGCAAGGTGAGCAAGGCGGCGCCAAGGGGCGACGGTATCGTCAGGGTTCGCAAGGAAGTCGCGGGACGAAAGGGCAAGGCGGTAACGGTGGTTGCCGGCGCACCTCTTGATGAGCTGGAACTACCTGGACTGGCAAAGGAGCTGAAAAAGCTGTGCGGATCCGGCGGCACGCTAAAAAACGGCGTCATTGAGGTCCAGGGAGATCACGTGGAAAAGATAATGGGCCACCTGCTGGGCAGGGGCTACAAAGTGAAGCGTTCCGGCGGATGACCGGGAAGACCCCGGAAAACGCGTGGAAGGAGAGCGATGGCGATGATCGATGAGCGACTGATAGAAATTGAAACCAAGCTGGCTTACCAGGAGGACCTGCTGGAGTCCCTGAACAAGCTTTTGATCGGGCAACAGGATCGCATCGATATGCTGGAAACCGTGTGTCGGCGCTTGCTTGATCGCATGAAGGACATCAAGGAACCGGGAGAAGGCGGCGGTGAGCAGTATGAGATTCCGCCCCATTATTGAGGGATTGCCACCAGCCTGTCCGGGAATGGCACAGTGAGTGAGTGGCAGGTGTACGTTTTACGCTGCCAGGGTGGCGGGCTGTACACGGGCATCGCGACGGATGTGCAAAGACGCTTGTCCGAGCACCTCAGCGGCAAGGGCGCCAAGGCCCTGCGAGGCAAGGGACCGTTATCCCTGCTGATTACTGTTCCGGTGGGTAATCGCAGTATGGCCCAGCGGGTGGAGGCTCGCATAAAGCGCCTGCCCAAGAGTCAAAAGGAGACGCTGGTGGCCATGCCTGCCATGATGCAGGAACTGATAGACGCTGTTGTCCGGGACGTCGCAGGGTCGAAAGACAGGCCCACGGACCAGGGCAACCAGGCCGAGTAAGACCGGGAACCAAATAATCCGGCGGCGAGCAAGAGGGGAGTATTTATTTGTCGGAGTCCGAAGACAGTGCATTGCGTGAGCGACTTGAGCGCTTGCGCCAGCAACTCCGGGAAGAACTCGCCGGGGCTAGTGAGGCGGGCGCCACCGTGGAACTGGACCAGGCCAGGGTGGGGCGCTTGTCCCGCATGGACGCGCTGCAGGCCCAGGCCATGTCCAAAGAGACCAGCCGTCGAACCGGCCTACGACTGGCGATGGTTGATGGCGCACTTTCGCGGGTGGATTCCGGTGAATATGGTTATTGCGGCCAGTGTGGTGAATTGATCAATCCGCTGAGGCTGGACGCCGATCCTCTGGCGACGCTATGTATTCAGTGCGCCAGCCTTAAAGAGTCATGAAAAGAATTAGAAGAACCGTCTCATTCCGACAGGAAATTTTATGAGTGACAAGGACAAGGCGTTGCCGCCCCACAGGCTGGAAGAAAACCTGGATCCGGAGGATTGGGAGGCGACCCGCGCCCTGGGCCATCGCATGCTGGACGATATGCTGGACTACATGAAGACGGTGGCGGAAAGGCCGGCATGGCAGGAGGTACCGGAACAGGTGGCGGCGCGTCTGCGTGAACCATTGCCCCGTGAGTCCGCTGATGAGTCCCAGGTGTACGAACAGTTTCAGCGCGATGTCTTGCCTTATCCACTGGGCAATATTCATCCCCGTTTCTGGGCCTGGGTGATCGGTACCGGAACCCCGATGGGCGTGTTGTCCGAATTACTGGCCGCCACAATGAATCCGAATATGGGGGGCGGCGTACACGCGCCGTACCTGGTGGAAAAACAGGTGCTTGAGTGGATGCGGGAGATTTTCGATTTTCCCGCAGGCTCCAGTGGTTTGTTAGTGAGTGGTGGATCCATGGCCAACCTGGTTGGACTTACTGTTGCCAGGCACGTCAGGGCCGGATTTGATATTCGCAAACAGGGATTACATGGTTCACCAAAACCCCTGACGGTATACGGATCCACGGGAATGCACTCCTCGGTGCAGAAGGCGCTGGAGTTGATGGGCATGGGGTCCGACGGCCTGAGGTTGGTGGAAACGCGACCGGATCACAGCATTGATGTCGAGGCGCTGGAACGCATGCTGCTGGAGGATCGCGCCGCCGGGATGCAGCCAGTATGTATCGTGGGTAACGCCGGGACAGTGAATACCGGTGCGGTGGATGATCTGGATGCCCTGGCGGATATTTGCCAGCAGCAGGAGCTTTGGTTTCACGTGGACGGAGCGTTCGGAGCCTGGGCCGCAATTGTTCCCGAGCGGGCCGAACAAATGCGCGGCATGAGTCGTGCCGATTCCCTGGCCTTTGACCTGCACAAGTGGTTGTACATGCCCATCGAGATAGGCTGCGTCCTGGTCCGCGACGACAGGCAGCATCGGGATACCTTTTCATTGACGCCGGATTATCTTGAGCAGACCCTCCGGGGCGTAGCGGCAGGCGGCAACTGGTTTAGTGAATACGGGGTGCAGCTAAGCAGAAACTTTCGTGCGCTCAAGGCCTGGATGTCCCTGAAGACCTACGGCATAGATAAATATCGCCGTCTTATCAGGCAGAACATAGAGCAGGCCGTCTACCTGGGCGAACTCGTGGAGAGGCACCCGCAATTACAATTGATGGCGCCGGTCAGCTTGAATATCGTAGTCTTTCGCTACCTGGCGGACGGTCTTGATGAGACGGCGCCCGATGAGTTGATGCTTGATGAGTTGAACAAGGAAATTCTTTTACGTATCCAGGAGCGGGGAATCGCCGTGCCGTCCGGCACCAGGGTTAACGAACGTTACGTGATCAGGGTGGCCCATGTGAATCATCGAACCCGCTATTCCGACATGGACTTGTTAGTGCAGTCGGTTCTGGAAATCGGCCGTGAGATTATGGACGCCGGGCCACGGGCAATATCCTGAGTACAGGTACCTGATGAAACATCCAAAACATATTGGCATCGTCGGTGTAAGCGCAGAGGGCGCCGCCCTGTGCTATCGAACCATTTGCGCGGAGGGGCCGGAAATATTGGGGCGGCACATGCACCCGGATATCACCATGCACACCTTCCCCCTGGGACGATATATGGCCCAGCTGGAAGCCGGCGGTTGGGGGCCGGTGGCGGGCATGATGCTGGATTCGGCCCGACGCCTGAAGGAAGCAGGGGCCCAGTTTCTGGTGTGTCCTGACAATACGGTTCACGAAGCCCTGGACATCTGCCGCGGTGATTCACCGTTGCCCTGGCTGCATATTGCCGAGGTGGTGGTCCAGGAGGCGCTTGTGCAGGGGCATCGGAAGCTGGGAATCCTGGGCACATCCTGGCTGATGGAGGGCATGGTGTACGCCCGTCAATGTTCCGCGTTGGGTTTGCAAACGGCGATTCCAGAGCCGGAGCAACGCAGACGCATTAACCAGATTATTTTTGATGAGCTGGTAAACATGCGCCTTGAGGAAAGCTCCAGGGCGTATTTTTCCCAGGTTATTGAGACCCTCGCCGCCGGGGGCTGTGATGCCGTTGTGCTGGGCTGTACGGAAATTCCCCTGCTGGTGGGGCAAGGGGATTCTTGTCTGCCTGTTCTGGACTCCACCCGCTTGCTTGCCAGGGCCGCCTTGCGCCACTCCCTTGAATGAGTTGATCTGGCTCCGGATCGCCAATAGCTGACGAAACCGCCTCTAAAAGGCACAATGCATTCATGTACCTGCCTGTCGCCCAAGTAATTGCCGGCCTGGTTTTCCTCTTTTTGGGGGGAGAAGCATTGATCATGGGCGCTTCCCGATTGGCCCTGAGGATGGGGTTTTCCACTCTGATCGTTGGCCTCACGGTGGTGGCCTTCGGAACCAGTGCGCCAGAGCTTTTTGTGTCACTGGGCGCGGTCATGGACGGCCTGGATGATGTGGCGGTGGGCAACGTGGTGGGCTCGAATATCTGCAACATCGCCCTGATCCTGGGGCTGGCGGCTATGATACGACCAATCCGGATCAATGCCCGGTTAATCAAGCTCGACCTGCCGCTGCTGATAGCGGCATCGCTTTGGTTGGTCATCATCCTGCTGGACGATTCGGTGTGGCGCTGGGAAGGCGCCTTATCCATCCTGGGGCTCCTGGCCTATGTGGCATTCAACGTCTGGGAAGCAAATCGGGAAGACGAACCGGTGAAGGAGGAGTTGCAGATGGCCTCTCCCAAGCCGGGCTGGTCCCTGACCAAGGACCTGGCGTTCATCGGTCTCGGGCTTGTGGCGCTGGCACTGGGTGCGAACTGGTTTGTCACCGGCTCGGTGACCGTGGCAACCCTTGTTGGGCTGAGTCCGGCAGTGATCGGCTTGACCATCGTTGCGGTGGGCACCAGTCTGCCAGAGCTGGCTGTTACCATTCTGGCCTCTCGCCGGGGCCAGGGCGACATCGCGGTGGGCAATGTGATCGGCTCCAACCTGTTTAATATCGGGGCCATCATGGGCATCACTTCAGCGGTTCACCCGGTGCAGCGCGGCGAAATTCTTTGGGCTGATATGGGCATCATGCTGGGGCTGACCCTGGTTTTGGTGCCGATGTTGTTGCTGGGCCCTCGCCTGACCCGGAGCCGAGGCGCCATCTTAGTGGCCTGTTACGTGGGTTACCTGGCCTGGCGCGTGCTTTTGATCTAGGGCCTGGCCCCAAAGACCCCGTTCTGGAGCAAGCATCAGCGCGCCCTTGAAGGAAGGGGCGCCGGTAGAGAATTCGTGTGTTGCTAATCAGCCAGCTGGCGGGAGCCAACAGTGAAGTTGCTTCGGTTTGCAAGGCGTTGTCATGGGTGCGTAACATGAGGCTGAATGCGAAGCCAAGCCCTCGCCTGGATCAAGCTATGAGTGACACGTCTGACCACAATCGCGCTGCCTGGGACCGCATGGTTGATAATGCGAATCCCTGGACGCTGCCGGTAAGCGACGAGCAGGTCCGTGATGCCAGGAACGGTATTTGGAATGTGGTCCTTACACCGCTCAAAGCGGTTCCCCGGAACTGGTTCGGCGAGCTCTCGGGGGCCAGGGTGTTGTGTCTTGCCTCGGCCGGCGGTCAGCAGGGCCCGATTCTCTCTGCGGCCGGAGCCCGGGTAACGGTGCTGGATAATTCTCCGGCGCAACTCGCCCGGGATGAAGAAGTGGCGAGGCGCAACGACCTGGATATCCAGCTGGAGTTGGGACTGATGCAGGATCTCTCGCGTTTTGCCGATCAGTCTTTCGACCTGGTGTTTAATCCGGTTTCCAACTGTTTCACTGAGGACCTGGCACCGGTCTGGCAAGAGGCATTTCGTGTGATACGTCCCGGGGGCCGCTTGCTGGTGGGGTGTTGCAACCCGGTACTGTTCGGTTTTGACCCGGAAGCCAGGGGTCCGGATGCCCTGCGATGGAAATACAAGCTGCCGTATTCTGATCTTGTTTCTCGCAGCCCCGAGGACTTGCAGCGACACATGGCCAAGGGCGAGGCACTGGAATTCAGCCACTCGCTTGAAGACCAGTTGGGCGGACAATTACGCGCCGGCTTTATGCTCGCGGACTTGTATGAGGACGGGGCCACGGACTGGGAACTGGCGGAATATTTCCCGCCCTTTATCGCAACCCTGGCTTTCAGGCCATCCTGAGAAGGCTTCCCGGTGCTAGCTGGCGCTTCGCAAAGTCGCTGCCAGCAAGTAAAGGAACTCAAGAGCGAGTGTGGCCCCGGCCAGCGAAGTCAGTTCCGCGTGATCGTAGGACGGCGCGACCTCCACTACGTCGAAGCCACGAATATCCAGTTCAACCAGGCCACGAACGATTTGCAGCGCCCGGTCGGAACTGAGTCCTCCGGCTACCGGCGTGCCTGTGCCAGGGGCAAAAGAGGGGTCCAGGCAGTCGATATCGAATGTCAGGTAGGCCGGAACATCCCCAACCCGGTCACGAATTCGACTGATGCACTCCGCGGCGTTGTGTTCATTGACCCAGGCGGCGTCCATCACCTCGAAAGGATGGTTCTTGCGATCATAGGTGGTGCGAATGCCAATCTGGATGGAGTTCTCCGGCAGCAGGAGACCTTCATTTAGTGCCCGAAGGAACATGGTGCCGTGATCGTATTCTCCGCCCTGTCCGTAGGTATCCGTGTGGGCATCAAAATGGATCAACGCCATGGGGCCATGTTTTTTGGCGTGGGCCCTGAGCAGTGGCAAAGAGATGTAGTGGTCGCCACCCAGGGTGATCAGGCTTTTTCCGGCCTGGATAACTTCCGTAGCTTTGCGTTCAAGGCTCTGGGTGAATCCTTTTGGATCGCCTGGCAGGGCCGGGACATCACCGAGGTCTTCTGCAGTAAGAAACTTGCCTGCATCAAAGTCCCACGGCCAGCGGGTTTCTTCCCAGGCGAGATTTGCAGAGGCCTGCCGAATGCCCGCGGGCCCGGAACGCGTACCCGATCGGCCGGTGGTGGCCAGGTCAAACGGAGCGCCGAGAACCAGGGCACGGGCAGAAGACATCGCCACGTCTTCGCAATGGGGAAACCTCAGGAAAGTGGGGCAGCCGGTAAAAAGAGGAAGGTCAGAAGCCATTCGGGAACTCCGCCGAAACAGGTGTTGTGGGGTAGAAAATCGCAGCATATCACCAGTCCAGTCGCTATGCAGAGTCAGACTAATGTCAGGAGGGCTCCGTTTCACAGCTTGGTTTATGATGATCCCGGCCCGGATTGATGCGGGATCCAGTTGAGGGAGGACGAATAAGAATGAAAAACACAATTGTTGCCCTGATGTTGCTGGCCTGGGCAGCCCTGTCGGGACAGCCTTCACTGGCGGTGGCGGATGAATTATTACCACTGGATGCTCAACGAGCGCATCTGTACCTGATGCGACCGGTGATAGGAGCCAACGAACTATCTGTGGTGGTTACCGTCAATGGCGAGCGGGTCCCCAGCCTGGATGTCAATAAGTACCTGGTGATCAGTCTTCCGCCCGGCAATCACCAGTTGGAACTCGAAGCCGCCGACGCCAGTGTGAAAAAGGCTTTGTCCATAGCCGGCGGGCAGGCTGCATACATATTTGTTGAGATGGAGTCCACGGCAATGGATTACGCCCTGGGCATCCAGGAACTTGCGCGCGATATTGCTGGCCGTTATTTGATACGCAGTGATTCCGAAGCGCCGGTGCCGCTGGTTCTGGATGCTGCGGGAGCGCCTCTGGAGGCGACAGTCCCTGTGCAGGCGGTTACTCCTGAAGCGGTGGCTCCGGTAGTGGCGGCCACGGCGGTTGTCGCGCCCCAGGCGGAAGGCTCCGGCCTTCCCTCGGGGATCAGCATAGTGACCCTGGGAGTGGAAAGCCTTGAGCGGTCGGTGCGCTTTTATACTGATAGCCTGGGCCTGTCCCTGTCTTCACATAGCACGCGGGACATAGCGTTCTTTGAATTGTCGGGAAGCTGGCTGGCCCTGTATTCCAGGGCCGAGCTGGCCAACGACATAGGAATTGCAGCCGGGCAATCAGGCGGTTTTTCAGGATTCACCCTGGCGCATAACGTGCAGGATAAACAGAGTGTGGATCGGGTGATGAAAATGGCGGCAGAAGCGGGGGCCGAAATCGTCAAGCCGGCCGCGGAGGCCTTCTGGGGCGGGTACTCCGGTTACTTTAAGGATCCCGATGGATTTTTCTGGGAAGTCGCCTGGAATCCACACTTACCGTTAGGCCGGTAATCACCGCGTTCATTCCCGCAAAGCAGGGAAGCGAGGGCCACCTCCATGTGGCCCCGTCTTCCCCTTTTCGGCCCCGGTCCATGGGGCCGGCAGGAATGCCTAGCCTGCACCGTTGATGTTGTCCGTGGAGAGTTCAGAGGACAACGCGAATTTCATTCCAATGAGCCGAAAAAGTTGCGATCGGTTAAGCTAGTGCGCATGTCTTAGTCAGACCGCTGCCCTGGTCGGGGCAATGGAGTGGTAAATGAAATACGTTGTTGAAACAGACAAGTCGGTAGACCAGGCAGCCAGTGCGCTGGAAGCTGCCGTAGCCCGGCACAACTTCGGTGTTTTGCATGTCTACGACCTGAAGCAGACCTTGCACGGAAAGGGCTTCGACCTGCCCAATGAATGCCGAATATATGAGGTATGCAATCCGGCCCAGGCCCTGAAGGTTTTGAGCAGCGATATGGACATGAACATGGCGTTGCCCTGCCGCATCAGTGTTTACCAGGACGGCGGAAAGACCCGGGTGGGCATGGTGTTGCCCACGGCAATGTTGTCTTCCCTGTCCCCGGCGGGGGGGCTGGACGAGGTTGCGGCCTTTGTCGAACAGGAAACCCGCGCGATGATCGACGAGGCCTGCCAGCCGGACTAGTCCGGCTGAACAGGCTTCTCGGAGAATTTCATGCACC
>Ga0224507_10000481_pt1 | contig 15651 bp, 10 predicted proteins | sample SF_Jan12_sed_USG_3_FD_170159 | JGI IMG/M metagenome (GOLD analysis project Ga0224507, IMG submission 170159) | Sediment microbial communities from San Francisco Bay, California, United States - SF_Jan12_sed_USGS_13 | ecosystem: Environmental > Aquatic > Marine > Sediment | place: USA... | reverse complement strand
ACCCGTCCCGTGGACTGGTCGACAAGTTCCGGAGGAGCGGCTATGACGTCATCCTCAGCATAGGCGAGCTTGAGGAAAACAGGATCGGCAGCAACTGCGGGCAGTTCATCCAGCGTGCGATCGACGCCGAGGATAGGCCGCACGAGAGCTACGAACTCGACCGCTACTGTGTGAATGGCACCTAGACCGGGCGAACGCTCCGCACTCCGCGGATCAACATTTCGGACAAGAATGAAACCCGCGCAAGCAAGGAGCGTTGGGGTTAGAAACAACTTCGGGTGCGTTCTTCATCCGCAATGAGCACGCATCTCGGAGGCTTCCTGTCAGATTTGAAGAATTATTGTCGGCAGTTTTGATTACCATCAAATTCGGGGTCAATATCAGGGCCCTCGAACATCTGAGTCTTCTTGAAATGGATCGTTGTCAGAATCACGCCTTGAACATCACGAATCCCCTGTAGTCCAGCCTGTGCTCTACGAACTCGGGCCAGTCCCACTTCTTCGATGTCACGAGCTGCGTGACCTGCCTTGTGAGGTCGATCTGATGCGAGATGATTATCCCGACGGAGAGGGTGAGCGTCGAGAATTCGGCGACCGTGATCGCGCCGCCGACGCATGCCTCCCAAGGCTCGTCCTCGCATTTCTTCCTCGTCCTGAAGGCGTCGGATAGGACTATCTTCGCTCCGGACTTGGCTATACGAGCCATTTCCTTCATTCCTGCGTTCTTATCCGGTAAGAGATTGAAGCTCGCCTGGCTCAGAATGACGTCCGCGCATTTGTTGACGAGAGGGATTCGCTCGAGGTCGCCGAGGACCGCCTCGAAATCCATCTCAGCGAATGCTCGAGTGTTCGCGACCGCCTTTGAGACGCGCAGGGCATGCGACGAGAAGTCCACGCCGACCATCTTCTCCGGGGGGCTAAGCTCCATCGCGCGGAAGGCGAATCCACCCGTCCCGACGCCGAGGTCCACCACCGTCTTACCAGAGAAGGGCATGATCATCCTCAGCAAAGGGTCGGCGACAGGAGAGTTGTTCAACCGACGATCGGCGGCGGCGCGCTCATCATACTGTTCCCACTGTTCCTCGTACTTGGCCCGCGTCTCTCCCTTGACATCCTTCTTTGAACAGCAACTACATGAATGAGCGTCCATGGGTCATTCCTTCTCAAATTGTAGCTAGAATAGCGTATCATCTTGGCTCGTAAAAGGTTTGCTTTTAATATCACACAAGAATTGCCTCTCTGGATTTGTAATGAGGAATCAGAGGAAGCTGATAGCGGCGTCCAGGTACGTCCAAGGCAGAGGAGCCATTGCATTGCTCGGGGAGAACGTCCGCAAATTGGGCAAGAGAGCCTATATCATCGGGGGCAGCACGGCGCTCTCCATCACCGAGGAGAGGATTCGGGCGTCACTCGATGCAAGCGGCGTCGATATTGCAGCCATCGACAACGAGGTCAAGGACTGTACATATGCAACTATCGACGAGCTCGTGGACAAGGGCAAACGAACCGAGCCGGATTTCGTAATCGGCGTCGGAGGCGGAAGGGCAGTCGACACCGCGAAGGCCGTCGCTTGGAAGCTCGGGGTTCCCGCAGTGTCAGTCGGGACGCAATGCGCGACTAACGCTGATGGAAGCGCGGAGTTCGTCGTGTACACGGACGACCACAAATTCCTTGATGCGGTCATCCTTCCGGACAATCCGGCGGTCGTCATAGTCGATACGGACGTAATTGCCTCCGCGCCAGTGAAGTATCTCATCTGGGGCATGGGGGACGCTCTGACGGCCAAGTTCGAGGCGGAGGCGCACGCCGAGGCGATGAGAAGGAAGAATGCTATGGTGCCGACCAACACGGCCCTGGCCCTCGCAAACGCGACTTTCGAATCGCTCATGAGATACGGATTCGAGGCTGTGGAGGCATTGAAGCGTGGGGAACACACGGATGCTGTGGACGAGGTGATAGAGGCGGTGAAGCTTTCCTCGGCGATTGCGTTCGAGAACACCGGCTGCGCATTGGCGCACGCACTGCATAACGGGCTTACCCAAACGGGCAAGATGAAGGCGGAACACGGCGAGATCGTCGCATACGGGACCATCGTTCAGGCGACATACGAGGGCAGACCCGAAGACGAAATCCGCGCAATCATCGAATGGTGCGACGGCGTCGGCCTTCCCACGAAGCTCGCCGCGATATGCGACCACGACGGCGAAGCGCTCAGGAGGGCAGTCGAGTACGCATGCGGCGAGGACGCGAACGCTGAGAGCATGCCCGAGAAACCCGATCCAACCAAGGTGTTGAAGGCGATAGGTCGGATTGAAGAGGGATTCTGACACGGTTCCGGACCATTGCCGATTCGCTTCGCCGAGGAGCAGACGATTGCAGCTATGACGGCCGAAGAGACGACGACTTCGTTGACGCGCCTGCGTGCCAGAAGGGTAGCTTTATAGCGCTCACGCGGTGCCTGGAGATTATCAACGCTGCACTTGTGACTCCGGCGATATCGAACATGATATCGCCAACTGTGTCGATTCCGGCATGAAAGTTCGTCCAACCTAGAAACGCATCCGTGAAGAACTCCAGCAGCTCGAAGGCCACGGAGGCCACGAGCATCCCGCCAACGGCGAGTATCAACCATACCCTGGAATAGTCAGCGCGATCGCCGTCCGTCCTGATCCAAGAGAGCACGGACCAGAGAAGTACCGTGAGGGCGAGCGCCCCCAGGTAGTGCGCGGTGAGGTCGTACCATGAAAGGTCGGAAGTGGAATACCCGAAGTACTGCGGGAGGCCTGCCGCTATGAGGGCGGTGATTGAGAACAGAAGGATTGCCGCGCCCGTGATGACCGCCCTGCGTTTCACCTCTATCGCCACCAGGGGCACCATGATGCCGAACGAGATCGCATAAGTCCAGCTGGACCAAGTCCAGCCTCCCAAGTGCATCGACAGGAGGAACATGCTGGTGAGTATCACGAGCATCGAGATGGAAGCGTAGGGAAAGCCATCCGAATCCAACAACGACCTTCGTCTCCTGCCCACAAGAATGACTGGGGCGGAGCGAGACTGCTGCTGCGAAAGCATCCTGCCGAATCGCACTACGTATGGCTCATCACGTGGCGTCTGCACTCGGTCGTAAATCTTGCTCATGGAACCCTTTCTCGTACCCGTACTGACAGACCGATGGCGACGCTGCGATAATAGGATTTTGGATGATATACGGGGATTACACCCCGAGCTCCTTCTCGTAGGCCGATATGAGCTCGTCCCCCTTGCGAAGTGTGTCCGCATCGATCGGAGGCACTCGGTGATCCTTCAGGGTGCGTCGCACGACCTCCCTAACTTCGGGGATCATGGCATCGGATTGTGTGGCCTGCCACTTCTGCTTCGCCGGATCCCGGAATATCAGTTCCTTCCTGAAGTTGCGGGCGGTGTGTAAGTGGTTCAGGAACGAGTTGCCGTGACCGACTTCCCGGACGACATCTAGCGCTGCGGTCTCCTCGGTGATCTCGTACTTCTTCATCATGGCCCTGACATCCTCCCACATCGTCGCATCGATGACGACCTGCTCCAAAGACGCCCCTTTTGCAGAGTCGAAGCTACCTGCGCCGGATATCATGTCCGAGCCGCAGAACGGGCTGAGCGCGCTCGCGAACACCTCGCTGAACGACAGCAGCAACCCCGGACGCTTCGTCTCGACGCCCCAGCTGGCGACCATCGTCGGCAGGCCGTACCTCTTCGCCATCTGTGAAGCGCCCGCGCATATGACCGGGAACGAGAGGGACGAGTAATCCATCACACCCGTCTTCATATCGATAGGGGCGGATTCAGAACTGTAGACGAATGGCGCACCCGCGGCGGCCGTCTGCGAAATCGTGAGGCTCGCTAGGTTCTCAGTGTTGATGTTCACGAGCGTGCCCGCTAGCGTGACCGGGGCTGACATGCCGGACAGGGACATGGACATCGCGACCACGGGTATGCCCGCCTTCGCGAACTCCACCTGTGCGTCGACGGGCCCCTTGTCGAAGGAAAGGGGGGCGATCGGGCAGCTGATGACGGAGAACAACGGCCGCTTCCTCAGCTCGTCCTCGCCGCCTGCGACAAGGGCCGCGAGCTCCACCTGCTTCTTGGCGTCCTTACCGTCCCTTGCGGCAGGTATCACCTGAACATGCTTGCTGCAGTTCTTCATCGCCGTCCAGAGAGACCTCAGGGCGAGCGTCTCCTGGTTCACGTCCGTCGCTGTGACGGTCGTCCAACATATGTCGATTGGGTCGATCGCGTCTGCAAGCTTCGAGAAGTTCGCCAAGTCGGCATCCGTGGTCGTCCGCCTCTCGCCCGTCTCGAGGTCGGTCGTGTACACAGCGAGGCCGGTGGTCGCGAGAAGTGCGTACGTCTCGACCGGCACCTTCTTGTCGTGCTTGGGATCACGCGCGCCCAACACGAAGCTCTTAGGGGCGTTCTTCACGGCCTCGTTGACCATGTCCTCTGGTATCTTGGCGATGCTTCTGCCCTCGTCGATCGTAGCGCCTGCATCACCGAGCATCTTCAGGACCCTGGCGTTCTTAACCATGACTCCGAGAGTTCCTAAGCTCTTCAGACTCTGTTCGTGTACAAGCTCCTCCTCGTTTTTGCTCAGGCAACTGAGCCGTGTAATTGCCAATGGAGAACACCTCCAGCCCCGCCATCACTCCATCAACTGGGGCTGTGAGGGGGATGCATGGCATCATTGAAATCGTTTTCCCAAGACAACCTGCCCTCTTCCCGTCGAAAACCGTCAAATATTAAGTACGGACGGCGCATTAAGGCAGAACATCTCGCGCAAGCGCCATTGGCGCGCTCGCTTAGGAGAGAGCCGAAGGAGACCCGATGAACCACATGGTCAAGCGCTGCAGGACGAGAAGTCCGACGCCGCACATGGAGCAGATATGCCGAACGGACACCGCGTTCGTCCGCCTGCTGCTGCACTCGGGGGCGGGCCTACAAGCTGGAAACTGCTGCTGATTTCTACGACACGCGCGTTGCAAACCTATTTTGACGATATAAAGGCGGATTTTCTCGCCTTTCACCGGGAATTGAAACATAAAAGGTGGAATGAGAGATGGCCGGAGATGCGGAGAAACAATCGATAATAAGTGAGCTTGAGAACAGCGTGAAGACGCTCCAGGAGGAAGCCGCCGTCGAGGCTGCGGGCAAGGCGGTGGCCGCGGGGGTCGACCCTGTCGTGGCGATAGAGGATGGTCTCGCCGCGGGCATTCGCGAGGTCGGGGAGAAGTTCGCGAGGAAGGAGATGTTCGTCGTCGAGTTGATCTACGCCGCTGAGATCATGGGGGCGGCGATCAAGGTGCTCGAGCCCGAGCTCAAGAAGGCCGCCAGCAAGCGCAACGTGTTAGCGCAGGTGGTCATCGGCACCGTTGCGGGCGACATACATGACATAGGCAAGAACCTCGTGAAGATCATGCTCGAAGCGGGCGGCTTCGAGGTGCACGACATGGGCAAGGACGCCGCGAACGAACTCTTCGTCAACAAGGCGAAAGAGGTCGGCGCTGGCATAATCGGCGCGTCATCCCTGATGACCACGACCGTCGGCATGCAGAAGGAGGTCGTGGACGCTCTCCGAGCAGCGGGCATCGACGCGCCCGTGATGATCGGAGGCGCAGCGGTCACCGAGGAGTGGGCGAAGGAGATAGGCGCGACCTACTCGGCCGATGCTGGAACATCAGTCGACACGGCCAAGCAGCTGGTCGGTAAGGGGGCGTGAGAATCATGGCGGCAAAGAGCATGCCTCGCGGCCTTTTCGGCATGAAGCGACTCGAGGTCATGGACAAGACCGGTGCCGAGGCGATACACGTGAACTCGCTGTACCTGCTAGAGAAGATGGGCATCAAGGTCGTCAGCGAGAGGGCCAGGGCGCTACTCAAGGAAGCGGGGGCGGAGGTCGACGAGAAGACGCAGATATGCAGAATACCGAACTATCTCGTTGCCGAGCAGATGAAGAGGTGCAAACGCCCCGTCAGGATGGCCGCTCGCGACCCGAAGAAGGACTTCGTCCTCGACGGCAAGCACTGCTATGCATGCACGGACGGCGTCGGCCTGTCCACCATAGACCTTGAGACGGGAGAGAGACGCCCGTCGACCAAGAAGGACGTCGGCGAGTCCGCGAAGATCGTGGACTACCTCCCGATGATGCACATGTACAACCCTCTCGTGACGCCACTGGATGTGCCGGAGCACGCGCACACGGTGCACGAGTTCCAGGTGTCTATGGACAACTGCTCCAAGCACTACACGACCGGTTCGACATACAAGCGCGAGGAGGCGATCTACCAGCTGAAGATGGCCGCCGCAATCGTCGGAGGCGAGAAGGAGCTCAAGAGGCGTCCGATCATATCGAATCTCACGTGCACCACATCGCCGCTCGTACTCGGCATGACGACCGACGCCGCGATAGAGTTCAGCAGGGCTGGATGTCCGCCGCTACTAATGGCGATGCCGCTGATAGGCGCGACTGCCCCGATGACGGTGGCCGGCGCAACTCTACTCGGCAACGCTCAGGTCATCGCAGGTGCAACGGTTCTGCAGCTCGCGGCCCCTGGCTCGCCGCTGTGCTACAGCTCTGAACCGATGGCGATGGACGTCCAGACGGGGCTGATGGAGGGATTGTTCCCCGCAGCGAACATGGTACGCGCGGCACATGTGCAGATGGCGAAGTACTACGACATCCCGATCTTCATCGGCGGCTGGGGCTCGTGCTCCAAGGTGCCGGATGTGCAGTCGGGCTACGAGAAGGCGTTCTCCGCATTCATAGCGTATCTCTCTGGTGCGGACATGACCTCCGGACCGGGACTGCTGGAGAACTGGACCGTGCTGTCGTACGAACAACTGATCATCGACCACGAGATGTTCACGATGATGGCCGACATGCTGAAGGGGGTGCCAGTAAACGACGATACGCTCGCGTTGGACACCATCGCAGCCGTCGGGCAGGAAGGACACTTCATGGGCAAGAAGCACACGATCGACCACGCGAGGGAGATGTGGCAGCCCGTGGTGACGGATGGTCAGCCGTACAAGAACTGGAAGGCCGCAGGTTCGAAGAACGCAGCTGACCACGCGCGCGACAAGGCGATCGAGATCCTGAAGACGCACACCGTCGAGCCGCTCGCGGACGACATCAAGAAGGATCTCGCGGCGATCGTCAAAGAGGCCGAGGCGAACATACCGAAGAAGTGACGGGCCTCCGACCAGCAGCGACGACAAACCCCTTCATCACTGCTTTTCATTCCGCCCGATCATCTTTCAGCTTGCGCCCCGGATGGCTCAACCGGTAGCGACCCTCGGGCACCAGTATTTCGAACCGGACGCCTTTGCCGGGCACGCCGGACTCCCGGATGGTGATGCCGGTGATGGACAGTATCTCCCTGGTCAAGTAGAGCCCGTACGACTTCTTGCCTGGCTGAGTGCCCGGCTCGAAGATGGCCTCCTTGTCCCCGTACGGGATGCCTTTGCCATCGTCCTCGTAGACGATCATCAAGCCGTCCGGAGTCTCGCTGGAAGTGAACGATATCCTCGATACGCCTCCGCCGTGCCGAATGGAGTTGTCCACAAGGTTTCTCAACACGTTCTGGATCATCGGGTCGCAGTACACCTGGACATCTCCCAGGTCGTTGTGCAGCTTGAAATCGTAAGGGCCCATTCCGAACAGGCTATGCGTGAGCGTCCGATCCATCTGTAACCACTCGGGCTTCTTGATACCTACCTTCTCGTAGACCCTCGTGAACTCGAGGTTGGCGGCGAGGTTCACCGCGGCATTCTTGATCTTCGCCAGGGTTGCGAGCAACTCCTTGTCGTCGGTCGACTCCTCCGCCAGGGATATCCAGCCAGAGATGATGGATATCTGGTTCAGGGCATCGTGGCGGGTGATGGACCCCAGTAGCCGCAGCTTCCTGTTCGCCTGCTCTACCGCCCTGGTCCTATCGGCGACCTTTCCCTCGAGGTCCGCCCACAGCCCGCTCAGTTCGTCCGCCATGAAGTTGAATGATTTGCCCAGCTGTCCTATCTCATCGAAGCCTCCGGTGCTGACCCTCTTGTCGCGCTCACCAGCGGAGAACTCTTGGGCGGCCCGTGCCACTTCTCTGACCCTCCTGGATAAGGAAAGGGCGAATAGGTAGGAGACCGCCACCGACAGGCCGATGATCGGGAACGCGACGGTCATCACGGACGAACTCAGATTGTCCACAGCGCTCAACACCTCGGAGGCCTTGTGGTCGACAACGACCATCCATTCGTTTCCAGGGTACAGGAGATAGCCTGTCGCCGTGGAGTAGGAGTACAGCTTCTCGTTCTCACCCTCGCCGAACAGGAAGTAGCCCGATTGGCCGACCATCATCTCGAAGTACGGCTCTTCGGATGCGTTCTCGAACATGGTGAACGCCGAGGAGGAGAATATGACGAGGCCATCGCTCCTGACGATCTGCATCTCCGTAGTCTCGTACGGCTTGCCGAGGTACACGGTCTGCTCCACGAGCGAGACGATGTCCAAGTGCCCGATAATGGCTCCCGAGAAAGCCCCTTCAGAGTCGCTGAGCTTGACGGCGACGACCATGGTGTGAATTCCCAGCCAGGGGTCGTACTCGACCTCGCTGAATAACCGTCCTTCCTCCATGAAGGTCGGCCACCACGCTGCAAGATCCTGGCTGTAGCTGGCGGTCGACTTGTCCATTCCGGCCACCACACCATACTTGTTCGCCACCACGACACTGCCATATATGGCGTATCCGTGCTCCTCCGAGTAGTGATGGACCAGCGTCTCTCTCACGGACACGCTGATGTTGTTCTCCAGAATCTCATCCATCAAAGGCGTCGTCTCTGTTGACGGCGTGGACGACCATTCCTCCTCGACGGAGTCGATGTAACCTTCGGGGTCGGACATCGCGTCAAATTCAATGTTCGACAGCATCAGCTCCATCTGGACGAAGTCGCCGGAGCCGAGGAGCCACAGCTCGTGATACTTGAGGTAGACCGACGTGTCGACCGACACGGCGGTGGATTGGACCAGGTGCAAGGAGTCCGTGCCTATTGAGGACACGAGCGAATCACGTGCCTCCCGCAGAGCAAACACCGCGAGAGCGGTGAGTATCGCCACAACGACAAGGAAGATGGCCACTACTTTGACGCCTATCCGCGAGGATATTCTCTCCCTGACGACGCTGATCACAGATATCGCAGTTCCCCCTCAGATATGACAGCGGGGTAAACGTCGAACGAAAAATCTTGGACCCCCTCATCGACCCTTATGATGCCGAGCACGCCAGACAAGATGAAGCCTTTGTCCAGTTCCTGCTTAAGGTTCTCTCTCGTGGGCTCCATTCCCTCAAGCAATCCATACACCAGGTCCACGAGGTCGTGGGCCACTGCTCCATGATGGGTCGCTGATATGTTGTAAGTGCTCTCGAACCTCAAGACGTATTCCCGGGCGTTGACGTTCTCAGGTTTGTATATCAACGGGGCGGAGACATACACATCCTCCCCTTCGAGCACGTTCCACAACAAGGGTGTCGAGCCGCAACTAGCAGTTATCTTGTAACCGTAGAAGCCGCCTTCCTGCAACGCCGGGAGAATCGCAGCCAACTCAGAGCACGATCCTACGCAGAAAATCGCCTGGTTGTCCGACAGGTTCGACACCTTCTCCGGGAGCTCGTCCTCCGTCGCGAACCCCTCCGACTCGTAAGCTATCCCGGTGTCAGCCAGCCCGTCGACGACGGTGGAGAATATTCCGCAGCTGTGCGGACTTAGGGAATGCAGTATCCCGACCGAGGTTATGTCCAGCTTATCGAACAGTCTGACGGCGGAAACGGTCTCAGCGGTGGCGGAGATGGTGAACCTGTAGACCCAGTCGAAGCCTTCCGTCAGCCCTGGTGTCGATCCCATCCCTATCAGTGGCACCTGGCTCTCCTCAGCCAACGGACCCACAACGTTTATGAAATCGCAGCCGGCGGTGATGACCAACAGCGGGTGATGGTCTCGCTCCGCGGTCAAGAACGCCTCAGCTATCGACGCGTTGTCGACAGGGGTTTTCTCGATGATGAGCTCTATCTCTGCGCCGCCCATCCCACCCCATCTGTTGACATCGCCCACAACCATCTGCAAGGCCCGCTCTATCTCATTCGTATGCGAATATGTCCCTTCAGCAGACAGTATGGCGACGATCTTGACCTTATCTTCCGACTGAATCAGTATGCCCACTGAAGCCAACGCTGCAACGAGGATGACCGCGCTTATGACAAGCGCTATGCTCTTCCTCGCATCTAGCCGGCCAATCCGACGCCGGGCCTTGTTCATGGGGCGTTCTGTGCCGGAACCATTAGCCTTTGGCAGCTCGTGGACCATCGTCCCCTCCTTCCGAGTCATACGTTATCTCGATTGCCTCCTCTAATACCCGCGGTTTACATTTGGCAATCGCCTCTCCTGGCGTGCTGACAATAGTCGCGGCCGAGAGCAAAGGACTCAGAACTCCTTGAACAGTTCATTCTTGGCCCCACAGATGGGGCACGTGTCCGGCACCGTCCCCTCGACGGTGTATCCGCACACGGGGCAGACATGCAGCACGCCCATCTCGGCGTCACCGCCTGCGTCCACGGCCTCCTTAGCCTTGGCGTACATCTTGGCGTGTATCTTCTCGACCTCGAGGGCGAAGTGAATGCTCCTTAGGGCGTTCTTCTCCCCCTGGTGCTCCGCGACCGCCTCGAACGCGGGATACATCTCGTCCACCTCGTGGTTCTCTCCCTCGATCGCGTGCTCGAGGTTGGGCGCGGTCTCGCCCACATTGCCGAGCGCACGCCAATGGTTCGCGGCGTGGACTTTCTCGGCAGCCGCGACCGCGCGGAACAGCCTCGCGACGACGGGCTTGCTCTCCCTCTCCGCCCTGTCGGCCCATATCGTGTACTTCATGAATGCCATACTCTCCCCGGCAAACGCCTCTTCCAGATTCTTCTGTGTCATCCTATGCATTGCCACAACCTCTTCCGATTCCATCTGACGACTTCGGTCCGCAACGCAAGGAGAGGAAGATAAAATAAATAGTCTGTGCCTGCGCGGTCTGGTGGTGCCATGACATGCCAAGCACGGGCGACCTGCACATGTTTGATTAGGCAGCAGCGCGTTTGCCGCAGACGACATGGACCCTTTCCAGCATCTGCTGCTGCCTCTGCTCTTCCTCCTCGCCATCAGGATGGACACGAGGAAAGCGCTCCTGTTCGCACCGTTGGCCGTCCTGCCGGACTTCGACGCATTGTTCGGCCTGCACAGGGCACTCGGGCACAGCATCATACCCATCCTCGTGGCCCCTATGCTGATACTCGCGTACGCCAGGTTCCGTAGGCCCGAATGGCTCCTGTCGGCGCTCATAGTCCAGTTCTACCTCGCGTCGCATGTGGTCCTTGACCTAGGCGGAGTCGCGTTCCTGTGGCCGTTCGTGACAGAGCAGCTCTACTTCGAGCCCGCGATAACCTTCGGCGTCGACGGCGGGCTAGACTTCACCATCGTATTCGATTACGGCGTGCGGGACCTGCCCTATATGGGCACGACGAGCTTCCTGTCGACTGCGGGTGCTGCTCTGCTGCTGCTGGGCGGGCTCATGGCAGTCGTGTTCAGGAGGGAGGCGAAGAAGACACTCTCTGATCTATGGACCGCCACGAAGGAGAGTTTGCGAGCGGTTCTCGTCAGGCTGCGCTGAGCGGCGACCACGGGTGGTATTTAAATGAAGCTCCGCAGGCAGTACTTCTGGCTCCACCATGGACGAATCCCGCCCAGAACGAGCTGAGGGCCAGAAGCATTATCAACTACGATAACCCCGTCTCGCCGTTATATATAGTCTCCAGGGGACTTGATTAGTTTCGCTCAAGGGTGAGCGAGGTCCAAAGACATGTCTCAACCGTACTCGAAACCGACGCACGTCCCTCCCCGGAGACGTGCGCACCCACGCTCTCATGCGATGTCGGTGATGCTAGTGTGCGCGGCGATGCTGCTTGTTCCCCTCCTCGCCCTTGTGCCCCACGCTGCTTCCGATCCTGTTGACGCAGACAATCCGGACTACACGAGGGACGTCACATGGGAGTTCGATACGCCTGGAGACTACGAAGTCTCTGGTGCGGTCGTCTCTGGAGGGATCGCGAGCCTAGAGATGCTCAACGAATCCGCCACCGAGGACTCGCAGGAGGACTATGCGGACGGGACCCTAGTAAACATCGACGCAGGCTCTTATCCGGGATCGCTTGTGCTCAGCGAGACCTTCACGTTCACGACCACCGTCACGATACAGCCGGATGCCGTCGCCGGACAGGACACACACATCTGCCAGGACAAGGCTACCGACAACTTCGGCACTGAACGGGACTTGTTGATCGACTCGGAAACGAACAAAGTCTACAGGATACTGATGAGGTTCGACGTCTCGCTGATTCCCACTGGCGCGTACATCGATGACGCCATATTGTGGATATACCAGAACTCTGGAGGAAAGGGCAACGATATCAGGCTCGAGATCCACCCGCTGGAACAGCCGTTCGTGGAGGATGAGGTGACCTGGAACAGACCATCCCTCTCAGAGCTCTGGACTACGCCTGGAGGGGACTTCTCTCCCGAGGTGTTCTGCGTCGGTACTTTGACGAACGATGGCGGATGGAAGTCGTTCGACATATCCGGCCTGGTCGAATACTGGGTCAGAGGTATGGCGACAAACAACGGCCTCATCTTCGTCCCCGACGAGGCTGCGAGCGACGCACCAAAGGATTTCATCTCATCGGACGAGGATACCTGGCCCGCGTTCAGACCGTATCTATCGATTGGCTACACAATCCAAGGCAACGAAGGGGCATACGAGTCAGAAGCGCTGGGGTCTGGAACGAACTCCACATTCACGTTAATGGATTGGGCCGACAGCACCACCTCGCTGATAACGGACGAGTTCTCATCGTCTCCGCTGGCTTCCAAGTGGTCATGGCTCAACGACCCGTTCGCAGGCAGCGGCACCTACAACGTGGGCCTAACCATGCCCGGATGGTTGCACGTGGTAGGCTCGCCGCTCTCCAAGAACGTGAACACGAGCCTCGGCTCCAACTATCTATACCAGAGGGTGACCGGAGAGTTCGCGGCCACAACCAGCTTGAAGGAGCTGTTCACCGCCGACAACATGGGCGCGGGCATCCTGGTCGTCGAGAACAACGCCAACTGGATATCCATCTCCAAGACGGGCAGGGCAGCCGACGGCAAGATAGAGGTCGTGCTCTGCGAGCTGGGCATCAGCAGCATCGTCGCGAGCGTCCCCTGGACGAGCGTGACGACTGCGCACCTGAAGGTCGTGAGGGATTCGACCGGGTTCTTGCTCTACGCCGGCACGGACGGCGTAGCTTGGAGCGAGGTGTATCATCACATCACGATCACGCCCATGGTACAGAAGGTGAAGATAGGCCTGTTCGTATTCTCCGCCTCCGCCTCTCAACCGACGGCAGAGTTCGATTACCTGCGCGTCGATCCGACGACAGACCCGACCTTCGAGATAATGACGTGCACCGGCAACTCGCCCATGCTGTCGAATCCATCGTGGACTGACTGGAGCTCGCCGCTCGCGGAGGGGGCGACGAGCCTTGGTGCGGTCGCCAAGTACATGAGGTACCGGGTGTACCTCGCAACGGACTACGAGTGGCTGACGCCGGCGTTCTCCGGGTTCACAGTGCACTGGGAGAGGCACTCGCCGACAGGGTTGATCGAGACTGACGATTACTCGCCGGCAGATTTCAGCTCGTGGCTGTCGTTCAGCGCGGTACACGACAGCTCCGACGGGATCATCGAATACTACTTCTCCGCCGATGGGGGCTCGTCGTGGGATTCGCTCGGGTCAGGGCCGACGACGACCTTCTACTCTCAGCAGCGGACATTGAGGGTAAAGGCGGTCATAACATCCACGGACACGCTCGGGACACCGACTATCGATTCCATCAGTTTGACCTATGGAACAGCCCTATCCACCTTCTACGTGACCGTGCCGACAGAGGTTGAGGTCGGCGAGCCGTTCACGATGGACATATGGGCGAAGAACAGCGAGAATGGGACCATGGCCAACTGGTTCGGCGAGGTCCGGCTGACCGCGATGGACGCAACTGGAACCGTCGCGACGTCGTCCGATCTGGAGATCACGTCGGAGGACATAATCAGCGCGGGCCACGTCACGATCGTCGGGCAGAGATATCTCACCGCTGAGACCATAACCATCAGGGTCGAAGGCGATGGTGTCGTTGGCTTGAGCGCGCCCGTAACGATGATTGCCGGGCCAATGGTCGACCTGAGGATACTGCCCGAAGATTTGGACACGATCATCGAGGAGACAACGGCGGTGCTCGAAGCCGCTGCAACGGACGAGTACGGCAATGTCTTGTCCGATATGGTGTACTCCTGGACCATCTCCGAGGCTTTGGGCGAGCTCAACTCGACCACTGGGCCATTGGTGACCCTCATTCCAAACGAAGCGCACTCATCTGGCTACGTCAATGTGACTTACGACGGGTCCTCGGCTTCGCGGTTCATAACGATCGTGTGCGTCGGCCATCCGCCGACATTCATCAGCCTCATACCAGACCAATACGCAGTGGAGGATGGCCCCACATGGACCTACGACCTCACTCCGCATGTGTACGACCAGAGCAACAGCGACGACGTGCTAAGATGGTATGTCACGGACGAGGACCTCGTCACTGCCAGCAACGAGAACAAGACAGGCAACATGATGTTGACGCTCACCCCCAAGCCCGACATGTACGGTGAGGACATGCTCCGCCTTTACGTTGTCGATCCTGAGGGAGGAAAGACCAATACGATGGTGATGGTCGAAATCACACCCGTCAACGACGCCCCGCGCATCGGCGCGACACCGCCTCTGGTGGTACGCTACGACAGCGCCTACGTCTACAACCTGAAATACTACATCGAGGACGTCGACAACGCCCTTGACGAACTCACCCTGTCGGTCGACGAGGCGAGCGAGCCGTATGTCAGAGTGGACAACCCGACGCAGTCGTTGGTGCTCGAATATCCAGAGGAGTTTATCCAAACGACCCAGGTCATCGCGGTGACTGTCAGCGACGGCAGCCTCGAGGGCTCGTCTGCCATATTCGTGACTGTATCCGACGATCAAGTGCCCGTACAGATCCTGAGCCTGCCATCGATCATGCTCTATCAGGGGGAGACGATCATGGGGGTGTTCGATCTCGACGATTACTTCATTGATCCTGATGGCGACAGCCTGCACTACGGGGTGGGTGAGTCGCATGTGTTCATCAACATCACCGACAGCAACGAGGTGAATGTCTATGCCCCTGTCGACTGGTCAGGCGAGGAGCGCGTGGTGTTCAGCGCCATCGACCCTCAGGGAGCGCGCGTGGAGGACCCGGTGCATGTGACCGTGCTCCCGATCAACCAGGCGCCCTCGATAGCGGATCTACCTGACCTCAAGGTGAGGTTCGACAAGGAATTCGAGTTCGACATCGCGAGGTACATCGGTGACGACGACGACCCCATCGACGCCCTGCTCGTTGCCACGAACGACACACACATAGCGGTCATAGGCACGACGCTGTCGATGCTTTATCCTGCATCGATGAACGGCGTCACCGTG
>Ga0224507_10000479_pt1 | contig 15699 bp, 13 predicted proteins | sample SF_Jan12_sed_USG_3_FD_170159 | JGI IMG/M metagenome (GOLD analysis project Ga0224507, IMG submission 170159) | Sediment microbial communities from San Francisco Bay, California, United States - SF_Jan12_sed_USGS_13 | ecosystem: Environmental > Aquatic > Marine > Sediment | place: USA... | reverse complement strand
TAACGGTCAGTTCGCCGTTGTACACGGCAATGACTATGTTGCCGCTGACCGGTTCCAGGGAACGGTCGACAATCAGAATATCGCCATGATGGATTCCGGTGCCGATCATTGAGTCACCGGCGACCCGCACAAAGAAGGTGGCGGCCGGATTCTTGATCAGCAGTTCATTAAGATCCAGTTTCCGGTCTATGTAATCATCCGCCGGGGAAGGAAAGCCGGCTGACACGCCGCTGAGAAAAAGAGGACGCCGGATTATCGATTTCTGTTCCAGCCCGTAAATAGCTGCAATTGAATTGTCTGTCTGCATGGTTTGCCTGTTTTTTGTCACGCATGAAGGTGAATTGTCCCACAAGATAATGTTACCGTTCCTGGAGCGAATTGTCGAGTGTTGTCAGGAACGGATGAAAAAGCGTAAGCAACCCTTGCTGCAAAAATATTGACCTGTGCTGGTCAATGCAAGAGCAGGAAACAGTTTATTCCGGGTCTGCCATGTAAACGGCTAGAGGCTCGGCGAAGCCTTTAGGCTGGCCGGATGGTCCCGGCTGCCCTCGCCTGAACGGCAACGCCCAACTTCCTGTGCACCTGTTCCGAGATCGGGATGCCGCCGGGCGGCGGAAGCCATGGGGTATAGTTTTCCCTGTCCTCCCGGAGGAACCAGTTCAAAACGTTTAGATTCCGCCGGGCTTCCACTCAATATAAATCTGCAGGGTTGTACCGCCGGTTAATGATTTCGGGGTAGATAGATCGAGAGTTTGTAGTCCTTCAGGCGTGTCGGTCAACACCGCCCGGGAAAACTGGACGATCGGCCCCTGCGCAACCACAGGCATTATAATGCAAGCTGCATAACAGGAATAATGCGAACGGCAACTTTTGAGTATAAAGCATGGTTGACTCCTATCCGGCTTATTCTTCACAGGCTTGCCGGACCGGCACTATTCACCTGTTAAGAATAACGGAATAAAACAGGGAATCCAACTCCCACCTTAAAAAAAGAAAAATTTACTGTCTAATATTCCACGCAAACAGTTCAATTCAGCTTTTCGCGCATCCTTTTTGATGTTAACCGTTGTCTATCCAGAGATGAGTGCATATAAGATTCTTTATAGAGGACACCATCAGTCTCGGCGTTAGATAAGAATTCTGGACAGAGCAAATAATTGAGTAATTTGTTATAATGTGATACTAGGGCGATCACCGGCCCGGAAACCCGGTACGATGCTCTGCTGTAATTTCCCTTGATGTTCGATAATTACAAATTTACTCTGGTGTTTTGAGTGAACGGGATGCGCATGGTTCTAAGAAATGTTTTTCGAAAACAAATGAGCACGGATTATGCGGCCCTTGGTTTTTGCTCATAGTGCCGGCTTGGTTGACTACTTCATGAAAAGACTGTTTGTGAATTCAATTCTCATTGTGCTTCTGGCGCTGCTGAATTGTCCGGCAGGTTTTGCCGAGGAGATGTACATCCTTTCCACTCGGGACGGTTCTGAAATTATCGTCAAGGACTTTAAATTCACCGATGAACACATTGAGTTCACAACAGGAAACGGCCTGCCCGGTTTCATTCAAAAGGGGGATTTGGTAAAAATTTCCAACATGGTCGGTATTCCGCCCCAGGTGGAAAGCGATGCAAGGTCTGTCGAACAAATCAAGCAGAGAGAATTGCAGATCTGGTTAGTTTCGGCTGCTGTTCTGATAGCCCTGTATCTCGTGTACCTGTTGTATGTCATTCGCAAAAAGAAAGGCAGGACAAGTGATACTGTCGCTATTTTTCCCGGCCGTGTTGAAAAAAAGTCCAAAACGCAAGGTCATCTCGCGTTTCAGTATAAGGAGCGTTCCGGCCGTCGGACTAACTGGGTCATAGAAGTCAGCTCTGCCTATGAAGAGAACGGAGTCCTTTTTATTGAGGGAATCTGTACGTCAACCGATAAAAGAAAAACATTTCGTGCCGATCGGATGGCCGGCCCCGTCAAGGACATGTCATCCGGCCGCCAGTGTCAGGTCGAGGCAATTTTTACGACTGCTGGCAAGACCTGAATGATGCCTGGGCGGAAAAAACTCCCTGGCTCCATCCTAATTCCTTCATTTCCCAATTTTCAGCCTGCAGGCGTAATATTTCCCGGACATTTTAATTTGCCTCCAGATAAGGCAGATGCTCTTTTTTTTAAAACAGATAATTATTGTTTTGTTTGAAATTCATCCGTTAAGTACAAGATTTTTGGTAAAAAAACATTGCGGGGTTGTCATTATAATAATCCGGCAGTGGTTATAGTGGGTTAGATTAGGCTGGAAAATTTGAGTATCCCGGTTAAGCGGAGTCATTATGCAGGATGAAGAATTCGAACGCATATTAACGAATTACTGGGTTTTGAAAAAATGCAGAATTGAGAATGCAGAATGACTTAAAAGCCCGGCCAAAGAAATTTGCATTGGATGGGGATTTCAATTTTATGCATAATGGCCTGGGTATCCTACTGCGTCATGCGACTGAAAAGGGTTTGGAGATATTCGGACAACCATACAAACCACTGGTGAAGAGATGTCAGTATTTTTTCGATAATGTTTTTGGAAGTTTTTTCAATGGGCAGGGCCTTTCCCTGGATTTGCAGTTCCAACCTGTCGGCTCTTTTGTCCGGGTCCGGGTGACTTGAGAGAAAAGAGTGGTTCGCACCAAGGGTTGCGAGTTTACGCAGTGCGGAAACGGCATCCTTGGGATTATATTCCTTTTTTTTCAGAAAATTAAGACCGTAATCGTCGGCAATCTTTTCTTCCAGCTGCGAGAACTGTGAGCCGAGGAGAAGTTCGGCAAAGCCCCCCAGTTGTGAACGGGCAAGGTCTCCCAATGTGCTGTTCTGCGAGGCAATTCCCTTGCGGATTGCACTGGCGGCATAGGCCAGTTGCATTTTTTGGCGGATATGCTCCTTGATAACGTGCCCCATTTCATGACCGATCACAAAACGGAGTCCGCCGTCATCAAGCATATTCATCAGGCCGCTGTAAATCCGAATTGTACCATCAGCCATGGCAAAGGCATTGACTGTATCATCTAAATATACCTTGTAATTAAACATTATCCCATCTTCGGTCTGGTGCCCGCCAACCAAGCGCTCCAACCGTTGCGCATATTCGTTGTCAGGAGAGGCAACTGTGTGCTCCTGGTCAATATACGCAGCTGAGCTTTTTGCCAGCTCCTGAACTGCTTCATCGGACAGCGTGAAAGCCGTTACGGCTTCTATACCTGCTTCTGTGGCCAGCCATACATCGGTGTTTTCACAGCCTCCCAGGCATAAAAGCAGTGCTGTAATAATTATGAAAAAATTCTGTCGCATGGGACAAAGAATACCATATCAAAAGGAGAATGAAAAAATAATAGGGGATGAAGGGAATGGCAAAGAAGCGGTAACTTTTTAAAATTATTAGTGGTGGTTATTCTTAGATTTGCTATCAGTCCACCTAAAATGTATTTATGGAAATTATCTATTACAACTCAAAGTCTAATAAGCCTTACTTCAGAGTCAATTCGATTCCGCACTTCGCACCAACATTTTAGCGGATCGAGCCTTGAGTTTTGACCGTTTTTGTTTGAGAAGATGGTAAGCTGATAACAGGAATCGAGGTCCTCTCTCAGCGTTATCTTCACCCAGCAACCCATACGTAACATTTTTTCATGGTTTGCAAGGTGACCTGTTTTAAAGATTCGCAGAACACCTCCAACATTGTAGGAGCTAAATAAACACGAGTTAGTATTGGCATTCTTATAACAATAAAATCTGGAGCTTGTCCGCAGCATTTCTATGTTGGGATTTTGTATATTATGTCACCGGAATTTTTTGTTTCTGCCAAGATTAAGCATTTGCCCCCTGTTTCTCCCCTGTTAGTTTCTCCTTCAAGTTTCGAGGCTCTATTTATTCAATACCGGGTAGTCGGTATAACCCTTGGGACCAGGTGTATAGAACGTATCCATATCCGGCGCGTTCACGACCGCGCCTGTTTTCCATCGAGTCAGCAGGTCAGGATTAGCAAGGAAAGGTCGCCCCACGGCGATAAGGTCGCATTTGCCCGCGGCCAGGTCACTTTCGGCACGCTCAGCATCGTAACCACCGGAAAGAATCAACGTACGCTTAAATAAATTTCGGGATGTCGCCTTCATGGCATCAGGGACCGGCGGAGCGCCCATGGCAGAATGATCTACGAGGTGTATATAAAGCAACCCACGAACGTTGAGTTGTTGTGCCAGGTAGGTGTAGTCCGCTTCCATCTTGTCGTACAATGGCATATCGTTGAACACACCGTACGGCGAAAGCCGGATGCCCACCATGTCCTTGCCAATGGCACCAATCACGGCATCGATCACCTCCAGCACGAAACGCGCACGATTCTCAATCGTACCGCCATAACCATCAATGCGCTGATTCGTATTTGGACGGATGAACTGTTCGAGCAGATAGCCATTCGCACTGTGCAGTTCGATGCCGTCAAATCCTGCTGCGACGGCATTTTTCGCGGCCTGTGCATACTCCGCTATGGTGGTTTTAATATCCTCCCCGGTCATTACCTTCGGCACGGGATGCGGCTTCATGCCCTCAGTATCCGTGTACATTTCACCCGAGGCCGCGACGGCCGAAGGTGCCATCACGCATGCTCCTGCGGGCAGGTTCAGTTCATGGGCAATTCGTCCGCAATGCATGAGTTGGATGAATATCTTCCCGCCCTTGGAGTGAACCGCATCTGTAACACCTTTCCACCCTTCAATCTGGGCCGGGGAGAATATCCCGGGAATACGCGGGTAACCCAACCCATTTGGCGAGGGTGACGTACCCTCGGTAATAATTAGTCCCGCCTTTGAACGTTGCGCATAGTACTCCATCATCAGTGCGTTGGGAATATTGTCGTTAGCGCGACAACGCGTCATCGGTGCCATAACCAGATGGTTCTGTAATGTCAGAGGGCCAAGAGCGGTTTTCGAGTACAGAATTGACATGGCCAAGTCCTCACCAAAGTGGGTTGATCCAAAGAAAAAATGAATCCATCATCTTTTTTTACGCATGGTACAAATGGCTCACATACTGGTGGATTTTGCTAAACACTTTGAACATATGTATAAAGTATTTTCCTTTACCTCATGTTTTGATAAATGTCTGTTGCAGGCAGGTTCCATGCAGTTGTCACAAATCCCTCCTTTGCCTAACTCGATGACAAAATCTATTTTGCAAATATGGCATTTCCAATGATGAATTTCTTTCATTAAAGCATCTGCAATCTGACGTTGAGTTAACCGGCCGCCGTAAGGCATGTCCAATACTGGAAACAGTGATCAGTTATTTCGTTCAGTAAATCACCTGCGAGGGAGAAATGCAAATTTGGAGAGGGTATAGGAATTGGGGATTATCACTGGTAACCTCAACCTTTTGAAAATTAGGCGAGGTTGAGATTTATCGTAATAACCTTCAATTGGCAGGGGCACTTCTCGTTAACTTGAGATGCTCGCTGAAAAATGCATCTGGTTGTAAGTGTTTGATTGTAAAAATCAGCGATGGCAAGTTTTAATTATTTAAAATCAGCAGTACCGGCAGCCTGTTGGAAAAATTACAAAACCAGCTAATCAAGTAATCAAAAAGATGGTAACGATTCACTAGGTGAGAAGTGGATTAATCAGGCAGTGCAGGTTACACATTTTTTGTTGCCACGTTTACTATTGGCACATAATTCAGGTGAATTTACAATTCTGATAAAGTAATAATTCCCGGATATAGTAGCTGATTATAACATCGCACAATATATCTGTCTGGATTGTGCCTGTCTGGGACCGTTAACTATTCCTTCTTTCCGGAGAAGGAATAGAATATAAAGAAAAATGTACAAAAGACGAAAGCCCTTAGTAGCAATAAACCTGGTATGAAGCGATTTTCAGAGCATGAAATACGATCATTAACTCACGCCTTGAAAAACAAGGAGGAGTTTGTATTTCTTGAGAGCAGCAAGGTAACCCCGGAAGATCATTGTTCGTTCCTTTTTACCGAGCCCATAAGCTGGCTGGTTTGCACGGCCGCAGATGAGGTAGAGGACTTTTTACAGGAGACTGATGAGTGGCGGGCAAATGGAAAGTACCTTGCCGGATGGATTGCCTATGAGTTCGGTTACCTGCTGGAATCATCGCTTCGCTCCCTTTTCCGTTGCAGGAACGGGTCAGCTTCATCCAGTGAACCCCTTGCCGTTCTTGGTGTTTTTGACCAACCGGTTATTTTTGATCACACAGCAGATCATTTTCAAAATAATAAGAATTGGCCTGGACTAACCCCGGATAACGATGAAGAATACTTGATTGATGATTTGCGGACCAATACCAGTCGTGAAGAGTATTTGGCTGCCATCAAACGCATTAAAGAATACATTACTGCCGGCCACACCTACCAGGTCAATTACACCATGAAGCTGAACTTTGCATTCAGCGGATCATCTGCGGCTTTGTACCGGACACTGCGGCGTAACCAGTCAGTTTCATATGGGGCATGGATAAGACATGACAACCGGGATATCATGAGCTTTTCACCGGAGCTTTTTTACCGGACAGACATGAAAAATATCACGGTACGCCCCATGAAAGGAACCATGGTTCGGGGGCGAACCACCAAAGAAGATGCTGCCAACCGGTTTTTTTTACAACAGGATCCAAAAAACCGCAGTGAAAACATAATGATCGTTGATCTGCTTCGGAATGACCTGGGGCGGCTGCTTTATAATATCAATGGCGGCAGGGTTCAGCCAAGATCACTTTTTGAAGTTGAAACATATGAGACACTATTACAAATGACCTCCACTATTGAAGGTAAACTGGAGGATGTAAAGCAGCCGACCCAGAAGGAAGTGCTTAAAGCGATATTTCCCTGTGGTTCTATCACCGGCGCGCCTAAAATTCGCACCATGGAGATTATCCATGAACTGGAAAAGGATAAGCGCGGGGTGTATTGCGGTGCCATCGGTTACAGCGGTCCCGATGCAACGGTGTTTAATGTGCCCATTCGCACGGTGGTTCTACAAAACGGTAGTGGTGAGATGGGAATCGGTTCAGGGATTATCCATGATTCAGACCCGGAAGGGGAATGGCAGGAGAGCCTGCTGAAGGGCAACTTCCTGACTCGGCCCACACCGGAGTTCCAATTGATTGAAACCATTCTCTGGCAACCTGGATCCGGCTACTGGCTCTTTGAAGAGCACATGCAGCGTCTGGCAGACTCAGCCATGTATTTTATGTTTTCCTGTGATATAAACGAGGTACAGGATCACCTTGTACAGATGGCTGATGCCTTTACGATGAGCCAGCGGGTGAGGCTTCTGCTCCATCAAGACGGCAGGCTGGAGGTTACCGCAAACGAGTTATCGGATTTCAGGGCCTTTGATCCTTTCCTGCCCGTTGTATCGTCGCCGCTTCCAGTGGTCTCTTTTTCCCGGCAGCAGACAGATCCGGCTTCACGCGATCTGTTTCATAAAACCACCCGGCGCCAAATTTACGATGATGCGCGAAAGCAGGCGGTTGAACTGGAGCTGATTGAAATACTTTTTACCAACAGCAGAGATGAGGTTACCGAAGGCAGTATTACAAACATCTTTATTGAAAAAGATGGTCAGATCTTAACGCCACCGGTTGAATGCGGACTTTTGAACGGCACTTTCCGCCGGTTTTTACTGGAACATGGTCGGATCATGGAGCAGGTTTTGAGCAGAAGGGATGTAGATTGCGCCGATGCTGTGTATGTAGGAAATTCGATACGCGGATTGGTGCAGGTAACGGTGCGGTCCGAAAATTGTTAATTTACCGGAACTTTCAAAATCAACAATGAATGCAAAAAAAACATTATGACACTGCAGCGCCTACTTAATGATAATCGTCCGATAATTATGGGCATACTCAATCTGACCCCTGACAGTTTCTCCGATGGCGGCAGCTATACGGAAAAAGGCCGAGCTGTTTGTTTCGCGTTGCAAATGGTGAGGGAAGGCGCAGATATAATCGATGTGGGCGGCGAATCTACCCGTCCGGATTCACAAAGAGTGTCCCCGGAAGAACAGCTTCGGCGTGTTGTTGAAATTGTTGCAGTCCTGAGGCAAACCTTGCCAACAAATATTCCTATCAGTATTGACACGACCTGGTCGGAAGTTGCCAGGGCTGCAGTCGCGGCTGGTGCGTCTATCATCAATGACGTCCGTAGCGGTCGTGATGACGAGGGGATTTTCGAGCTTGCCGCGGAAAAGAATCTGCCTATAGTCCTGATGCATATGCAGGGAACACCGCAAACAATGCAGGTTAATCCCTCCTATGAAGATGTTGTTAAAGAGGTAAAAGATTTTTTACTGGAACGCTGTGAAAAGGCCCAAAAGATGGGTGTTCTTAAAGAGAATCTTATTGTTGACCCGGGTATTGGTTTCGGTAAAACACAGGAGCATAATATCGAACTCATGGCAAATCTTGGGGAGTTTTCCGCGACCGGGTATCCTGTTATACTCGGAGCCAGTCGTAAACGGTTTATGGGTGCAATCTGTGCCGGGGCAGAACCAAAAGACCTCATTGGCGCTACATGCGCTACAACCACTCTAGGCGTTCAGGCCGGCATCAGGATTTTTCGTGTTCATGACGTGCAGCAAAACCGTCAGGCAGCTGATGTTGCATGGGCTATTCATTCATGTCGCCACAGATAATCCGCATTTTTTCATAAAGGAACATATCCTCTTTCTAACAGGTAAACTGGCCGGCAAAAGCCTTGAGTGGGGTATACATGGCCAAGTGCCTGGACTTTTTCGGTGCAGTCTGAGACAATCTATAACTGGGAAACCGAAAAGTGGGCAGTACCGGTTAACTTCGCCTTTGCCAAGCTCGTCAGATGGGGCAAACTGCCTGTCAGTCTGCAGGCCGGCGTGGGCTATTGGTTGGAATCGCCTGATTCAGGTACTGAAGGATTTCGCTTTCAGGCAAACTTTGTGCTTCCTAAATAATCTAAATCAAAAGGAGTGAAATCATGAATCGCACGCGACAGAACTTACTGAAACTGCTTCTCTTCTGCCTTGCAGCTATTACCCTGCCTTCCCATTCTGCTGCAGCTGAAACACATACGTGGCAGTTCCAGTTGGCTCCCTATGCCTGGCTGGCCGGCCTGGATGGAACCGTGGCGACGCTGCCTGGCCTGCCGCCCGCCGATATCGATGTCGATTTCTGGGACGACATCCTTGGAAATATCAACGGGGCGATGATGCTCGTCGGAGAGGCCCGCAAGGACAAGTTCGGTGTCTTCATGGATGTCGCCTATGTCAATATCGAAAGCGATAACGCGACACCGGGGCCTTACTTTTCATCTGTGGTTTCTACGTCAGAATCGTGGATCGTGACGGCGACCGGCCTGTACCGCCTGGTAGAAAAGTCTCGAGCCTCCCTTGATCTCATCGCGGGCATCCGCTACTGGTCCGTCGATTCGACCCTGGAGCTGCGTCCAGGCCTCCTGCCGGTAAGAAAAGTATCGAACAAGGAAGACTGGGTTGATCCTGTTGTCGGTTTAAAGGGACTGACCTCTTTCGGCGAATCCAAATTCTATGTCAGCGGCAACCTAGCAATCGGTGGCTTCGGCGCCGGGTCAGACTTCATGTGGGACCTGAATGTCAACCTGGGCTACCAATGGACCGAAACCTTCTCGACCACGATAGGCTACCGCTACCTTGACGTGGACTACGAGGATGGCGGCTTCCTGTATGATGTTGCCCAGGATGGACCGGTACTTGGGCTTTCCTGGCGTTTTTAATTGCTGTTGCATGAGAAAAAGAGATCGGAAAGAGGAATCGTAACCGGGCGGTCTTTGTCCCGCTAGGATTCTAACAACATCTGAACCATTTCACTCAAACTGGAGGGAAAAACCATGCGTATCTTGACAACTGTTATGATTATCCTGCTTAAATTTTGTCTGGAAACATAACATGTTTCTGGACCTCTTTAAGGGGGGCAGGTCAGAGGCTATTTAAGCCAGAAAAGCGTAAGAAATATCTGGAGAAGGGTATTGAAAAAGGCTGGTATCGATTGCAGAAAATTTCATTGCGCCAGGCATACCTTTGCAAGCTTGATGCTTGCATCCGGTATCCCCGTTTCCTACGTGAAGGAAATGATGGGGCATAGCAGCATCCAGATGACCGTGGATATTTATAGGCATCTTTTGCCTGATCGAGATAAATCTGCCGTCAACATCCTGAACCAGATTGGCACCCCTATGGCACCCGCCAAAAAAGAAACCCCCGTAACTAATGAAAATTACGAGGGTTTTATGTCTATGGTGGCGATGCAGGGACTTGAACCCCGGACACCACGGATATGAGCCGTGCGCTCTAACCAGCTGAGCTACATCGCCAAATATAAAAACGGTTCAGGTAAACCGTGCTAATTAGCAATTTTTTATTAATTTTGTCAACAGAAAAGTAAAGAGTCCTTATGCCGATGTGTATCAGCAGAAGGACTCTTTAAATAAGAACTGCCTCGGTAGGGGCAGGGTGGATTTACATCATACCGCCCATGCCGCCCATGCCGCCCATGCCGCCCATACCGCCTGGAGGCATACCGCCGCCCTTATCTTCTTCAGGCTCTTCAGCAATCATGCATTCTGTGGTAAGAAGCAATGCGGAAACGGAAGCTGCGTTCTGCAGAGCAAAGCGGGTAACCTTGGCCGGATCTATAACACCGGCAGCGATCAGGTCTTCATAATTTTCGGTTGCCGCATTGAAACCGATGGCGCCTTCCAGGTTCTTGACATGCTCAACAATAACAGAGCCCTCACGGCCTGCATTGGTGGCAATCTGACGAATCGGCTCTTCCAGGGCACGCAGTACGATGTTCCTGCCAAGTTTCTGCTCGCCAACCAGCTTGAGTTTTTCCAGGGCCTTTATGCAGCGCAGGTAGGCTACACCACCACCAGGTACCACGCCTTCTTCGACAGCGGCACGGGTAGCATTCAGTGCGTCTTCAACACGTGCTTTTTTCTCTTTCATCTCAATCTCGGTGGCAGCACCGACATTGATAACCGCAACACCGCCGATCAGCTTGGCCAGACGTTCCTGCAGTTTCTCGCGATCGTAATCAGAGGTTGTATCGTCAATCTGGGTGCGGATCTGCTTGACCCGGGCTTCCAGTTTATCTTTATCACCGGCACCGTCAATGATGGTAGTGTTGTCTTTGTCGACAACGATTTTCTTGGCTGTGCCAAGGTCATTCACGGTGACGTTCTCAAGCTTGATGCCGAGATCTTCGGTAATGACCTGGCCGCCGGTCAGGATCGCAATATCTTCGAGCATTGCCTTGCGGCGGTCGCCGAAACCCGGTGCTTTAACAGCGGCAACGTTCAGGGTGCCGCGCAGCTTGTTAACAACGAGAGTAGCCAGTGCTTCACCGTCAATATCTTCTGCAATCATGAACAATCCCTTGCCCATCTTGGCAACAGACTCAAGAATCGGCAGCAGATCCTTCATGTTGCTGATCTTTTTCTCATTGATGAGGATCAGCGGGTCTTCCATGTTCACTTCCATCCGCTCGGGATCGGTGACGAAGTAGGGAGAAAGGTAGCCGCGGTCAAACTGCATGCCCTCGACCACGTCAAGCGAGGTCTCCATTGATTTGGCTTCCTCAACGGTAATAACCCCTTCCTTGCCGACTTTGTCCATAGCCTCGGCAATAATGTTGCCGATAGTTTCATCGTTGTTGGCTGAGATGGTACCGACCTGGGCGATCTCTTTCTGCTCTTTTGTCGGGCTGGAGATGTTTTTCAGCTCAGCAACTACAGCGTCAACGCTGGCATCAATGCCCCGCTTGATTTCCATTGGGTTGGCGCCTGCGGCCACCAGCTTTGAGCCTTCACGATAAATGGCCTGGGCCAGAACAGTGGCGGTGGTCGTACCGTCACCGGCGACATCAGAAGTCTTGGAGGCAACTTCCTTGACCATCTGGGCGCCCATATTTTCAAATTTATCTTTAACTTCAATTTCTTTTGCTACAGTGACACCGTCCTTTGTGATAACCGGCGCGCCAAAGGATTTTTCTATCAGTACATTGCGGCCCTTGGGACCGAGTGTCACCTTGACGGCATTGGCAAGGATGTTGACACCGTTCAGCATAGCTTCGCGGGCCTTCCCTCCATATTTCAGTTCTTTTGCAGCCATATTTCTAACTCCTCTACATATTTTAGCTTTTATCTTTTTTAGTTTTCAACCACGCCGAGAATATCGTCTTCTCGCATGATGAGGTAGTCGTCACCTTCAATTCTGACGTCAGTGCCACCGTATTTGGAGAATAATACACGATCGCCGGGCTTAACATCCATGGCAACCCTTTCGCCATGATCATTCAGTTTACCGGGGCCAACGGCGATAATTTCACCCTCGGCCGGCTTTTCTTTAGCTGAGTCGGGGATAATGATGCCGCCAGCAGTTTTTGCCTCTTCCTCCAATCTCTTGACCAGGATACGGTCATTCAATGGACGAATCTTCATGGATACTCCTCCTATAAAATAAAATTTTGTTTTGAAAATTCGGCTTAAGCCGTAAGAAAAATATTTGTCCGAAAAGGCGCAAGTCCTTGTCAGTCGGACAAAATGTTAAGTTTAGCCGTTAAGCTGGGCAAAACTATAGTGATGGTTTTTTAAAAATCAAGGGGCTTTTTAGAAAAAAAAATAACCCAAGAAATCTTTTGAAATTAAAAGGTTAATCCCGGTGATAGAGCAATCCAGCTATCCTACCCGAACCAGCCAATTATGGCTGTCCTCCCTTTCTCCACGCTGCATGGCCTGCAATTCATTGAAAAAAAGTGTGGATAATTCGCCGGCCTTGCCATTATTTATACGGATTAGCTGATCCTTAAACAATAATTCTCCAATCGGCGAGATAACCGCGGCGGTTCCGGTGCTGAATATTTCTTTCAGGTTTCCGTTTTCGTTGGCTCGGACAATTTCATCAATACTGACAGCCCGTTCAGCAGTCTTCAGTCCAAGGTCCCTGGCAAGCTGTAGGACCGAATCCCTGGTAATGCCTGGCAGGATAGTGCCTTTCAGGGGCGGAGTGATAATCTCATCGCCGATAACAATAAAGATGTTCGAGGTACCGACCTCTTCAATATATTTTCGTTCAACAGCATCGAGCCAGAGGACCTGGGTGTACCCTTTTTTCTGCGCCTCGGTCAGGGCTTTGACACTGGCTGCATAGTTGCCGCCGGTTTTTGCCTCCCCGACCCCACCCTGTACAGCACGGACATAGGAGTCCTCGACATAAATCCTGACCGGATTGAAACCTTCCGCATAGTATGCGCCGACCGGACTCATGATGATGAAAAAGAGATATTCTTCTGACGGCCTGAGACCCAGAGCCGGTTCGGTGGCAATCATCGTCGGACGGATATAAAGTGTAGCCCCCTCGTTATATGGAACCCATTCCTGGTCAAGATAGACAAGGGCTTTCAGGGCTTTCAGCACATCTTCAACAGGCAGTCGGGGCATGCACAACCGCATGGCTGATTTATTCATGCGCTCTAAATTGTCTTGCGGCCGAAAGAGCAGAATCTGATTGTTGTTTCCTCTGTATGCCTTGAGACCCTCAAAAATTTCCTGACCGTAATGGAAAACCATGGCAGCCGGGTCAAGGGAGAAATTCCGATAGGGGCAGATTTCCGCATTGTTCCAGCCGCGCTCCCGGTTCCAGTGCATGACGAACATGTGGTCGGTGAAATGAACCCCGAATCCCAGTTTGTCAGGTTTCGGTTTTTTCTTGAGCTGATTTTCTTCAATTTTGTTCAGGGTGACCTCAAATTTATTCTTCAGCATGATTGATACCTGTTGAGTAATCCGGTTTCCTTTTTATGGAAGAAACTGTATTATAAAAGATAAAAGTATTCTTCGCTTTTATTTGTTTCTGCAGCCGTGTATAAATAATTTAATGCAGAATAACAGCAACGACAAAAACCAAATGGAAACCGATATCCCGCCACACCCTTTTCAGGAAAAAGTTGCTTCAAAAACGGTTCAGGCCAGATTTTTCTTTGCTATTTTTGTTCTTTCCATGTTGCTGTTGGGCTGGGTTCTCTGGCCTTTTCTGCAGTTGCTTGTCCTTGCCTTTCTTCTTGCCGGTATTTTCAGCCCTATATACAAATGGCTCTGCCGATGGTTGTCCCCATGGCTTGCGTCCTGCCTGACATGCGCGTTGATTGTTCTGATTGTTTTTGTTCCCCTGACGTTTTGCATCGGAGCACTGTCAACTGAAACACTCAACCTTTATCAGTTCGGCAAAAACACAAATCTGCTGTTGAAGCTGCAAAATTTTCTTCAAAATAATACATTGGTCCACGAGGCACAACAAGTTCTCGCCGGAGTGGGCATAAATTTTGATCCAACGGATTTGACAGGGACCCTTTCAAAAATTGCCGGGACTATCGGGCTTTTTATCTACAACCAGGCTTCAATCTGGGCAACGAACATTATGAGTTTCGTCCTGCAATTCTGTATTCTCATTCTGGTGATATATTTTCTGCTGATTGATATTGACCGGCTTCTGCTGTTTTTGATGAAGCTTTCTCCCCTGCCTGATGATGAAGATGAACTGCTGCTCAAGAAATTTATGGAGATCTCCGGTGCCATCCTGGTCGTCAATGGAATCAGCGGGTTGTTCCAGGGTCTTATGGGAGGGGTATTTTTTGCAATTATCGGACTCAAATCGCCGGTTCTTTGGGGAAGCGTCATGGCGGTTCTTGCTTTTCTGCCGATTTTCGGCATCGGATTGGTGCTGATACCGACAGCTGTTATTCTGTTGATTGGAGGCAATATAGGACTGGCTGTGACAACTTTTATTTTTTATCTGGTCTTGTCCTTTACGGTTGAGTACCTGCTTAAACCCAAGTTTGTGGGCAACCATGTGAAGATGCATACCCTGCTTGTGTTTCTAGCAATTATCGGCGGGATGGGAGTTTTCGGAATCCTGGGAATTATCTACGGGCCTCTGATTGTCACCATTTTTCTTACCCTGTCGGATCTATATATTAACGAATACCGGGCAATTGTTGATGAAAAATGACCACTTCAAACTGATTCGGAATGTATATGAAATAATTTTTTTATTAGAAATTGAATATTCTGACGATAAAACGATATAATAGGGCAACCGGTTATTGTATGCTGGGAAAAGAATTAGGATAAATTGGAAGAAAGATAACCAGTGTTCATCGATAAAATAAGAGAACCGTATTGAGCACTGTGCAAACGGATTCAAGCAGCTCGCGGGCAACCTGCATGAAAAGCTTCAGCACCGCATCCTTTTCTTTTTATAAGTTTTTATTGCTGTTTTGTATGTTGATAAGCATGGCCGTTATCAGCTGCACCAAAGCCCCTCCGGTTTCGCCCTATATCCCAAAAAAACCAGTGAGAGTTGAGCCGTCCCCGAAACCTGAGTTAAGTAAATTGGAACTCTGGCAGCAGCTTGTGTATGAAAACCGTTATTCAGCCGTTGATGCAAAACTCGCATCGGTCAACGAATTTTTCAACCAGTTTGAATTTGTCGAGGATAAGTATCTATGGGGAACGGAGGACTACTGGGCCACTCTCTTTGAAACGCTTAGCATGAGCAAGGGAGACTGCGAAGATATTACCATTGCCAAGTATTTTACCCTGAAGGACTTGAACATTCCTGAGGAAAACATGC
>Ga0224507_10000478_pt1 | contig 15715 bp, 14 predicted proteins | sample SF_Jan12_sed_USG_3_FD_170159 | JGI IMG/M metagenome (GOLD analysis project Ga0224507, IMG submission 170159) | Sediment microbial communities from San Francisco Bay, California, United States - SF_Jan12_sed_USGS_13 | ecosystem: Environmental > Aquatic > Marine > Sediment | place: USA... | reverse complement strand
TTTTAGGAAAAAATTGTAGAAAGCTATGATAAGGAATGGCGTGGAGCAGGGAGGTAACTCATTGATAATAAAGAGGCCAACTGGCATTTGTTTTCATAGCAAATTCCCTTTCGTACTGGACTTCAATGATAATTATCTCATCTTGGTCATTTCTAACTTTTAGGTCAACTCTGTTGAACTTGTCGAAACGATCTTCCTGATTGGATTCACTCTCCAATATCTCAATAATAGTTATATTTTCTTTGAGTAATTCACTTAAAAAACCTTCCAGTATTGCAAAATTTACTTTGCTACGGAGGAGTTTTTTTAGCGCCCAGTCGAAACTAATTAATCTTCTTGAAGGCATAGTTTTACTCATTGTTAGAAGATGCTTATGGGTAAGAAACGCAGCAAAAATGAATGGAGCAAAGATGACGCCGAATGCATTTTTTCTGCGTTCCTATATGCTCAAACCACACAACTATTGCGTATTAACAGATACCGAGTTCATATTCAATGAACACGGTTATGGTATATAAAAAATAATATAACTTCAAGGTCATGTGACATATCATTAGATCGTTTCGTTATGGGCCGTGATAAATAATATAGGTTCCAAAATAGTATAGCCCTTAAGCTGTGACTTGAGAAGATAACTGCTTTCACCCCCATCCTGTCCTTCCCCCGTCAAGGGGGAAGAGACCTAGGGAGCCGGTTATGAGTTATCAAAATTCCCTAAGTAACAATATCTTGGTTACAGGTAGTTTAGATTGATGAAGTTGCCTTTGTTCGCAATTGCCTTCTATGCAGGTGTGGGCAACCCCTAACCGTCAGATAAACTCGGATAATATGATGGTATTGCATTATAAATCAAACTGGTGACCGATCTCGGACTGTAGGGGCACCCCTTGTGGGTGCCCGCTGAGCTAATTGAAAGAATAGAAAATTATTATTTTTACATTAACTGTTAGCAATAAATGAATGCTTGCAGTTTAGGGTGATTAAGACGGGTACCCACAGGGGGATGCCCTTACAGTCCGTGATATAGGCTACAAGCATATTTTACAATGCAATAATACAACGGAGGTTATCCGTCTTAGCCTGTCGGCTATGGCAATAGCCTTTTTATGCGGGGTAGGAAGCGATAGTGTGAAGATGGGGCCTGGTGGAGGGTTTCCATGATCATAAAGAGCATAATGGTGGCAAATCGTGGGACTTTTTAACTGACAAATCATACAATTTTGACAATAATGGCTCCAGCTAACGGTCATGAGTTTTCTTCCAAGTGATTATGTTAGTAATGTGGATGAAAAAAAATAATCTATTTTATTTCAGCGAGTTTTTTGCACGCAACCAGCGAGCTAGCTGCATCATTACTGTCTCAAAACTAGTAATGACAGATCATAACAGATCAACACTGATAACCACTGGAACCCATCTCCTATGATGAATATTACCTTTATTTCCTATATTTCCCTTTTCGTTCTCCTCATGGGCTTTGCAACAGTGCAAGCTGAAGAGTCAACAGCTGATTTTCTATCTTCCTTTATCGCAGGAAATTATCATCTTCTCGGCAAAGCTCCTGATAGTAATGAAACGTATTACGGTAAACTAACCTTGTCCCAGACGGAAAAGGGAATCATGGTCCAGCGAACGATCAAGGGAAAGACCACGATTGGCCTGGGAAAGATGGTAAAATCCTTGGCAGATAAAGTTGATATCCTAAGAATTAACTTTACGGAAAATTCCATGGATTATGAGGAAACATGTTTGATTAGCGGAGACCTGGACAATTACCCCAGAATCACCTGCCATCTTTATCGACTAGGCCGACCAGACAGATCAGACAAATCAAGCCCCATAACCACCAGCCCGGGTCTGGAAGCCCTATTTATTGATAATCGGTAACAAAAATACATGTACTGCAAAGTAAATATAGGAGAGCGCAATGGAAGCCATCATTGAATATCTGGGCTCGGACCTCTTGTGCCGCACAGAACACAGCAAGCCGGGAGAAATCCGTCGTCCCAGTGACGAGGCTCTGCAGCTCCTCACCCAATGGGCCAGCCGTTATAATGAGTCGGTACGCTTTGGTCAAGACGAAGAACTGCTGCTCATCGGGCGATAAATCTTTGGATGGCTCGATCACAACGGTTGGGGTTCCGCCTGGATCAATGGTACTGGACCGCGCTCGCTGGACATCCGGGTGGATGATTTATCCCAACCCTTGGCAAAGGCCATGCTCAACGCCCCCTGGGAGCTCCTGGCCCATGGCGATAGTTATTTGGCAGATGACAAAGTGCAACTCTTTGAAATAACTCGCTGCATCGGACATGAAGCCGAGCCCATCGTCCCCTGCCATAGCGATTTTAAACTCATGTTTATGGCCGCTGCCCCGGAGGGTCAAAAGGTGCTCGATTATGAGGCCTAGGAAACCGCTATTCTTAACGCCACTCAACGGCTGCCATTGAATTTGGTGGTGGAAGAGAGTGGTAACGCCCCATCTCTCAAAGAACGGCTGGATCTTGATGGCCCCTTTGAAGCCCTACACCTCTCATGCCATGGAGACATTCCAGTGGCAAAAACATTTTTGCCTAAAAAATTGACAAAAGATATTTTGCCTAAAAAATGGGTGCATCATGGCATTAAAAACAACCACCTTATATTTCCGCCCACGTACGCTAAGGTCCTGGCATGGCGCAGGTTAATGATGAGCGTATTCGGATAGAGGCAAAAAAGTACCAGGTCTCATGGTTCGTAACCCTGATCTCGTTCCTCGTGCCAATGTCCTGGGAAACGAGATCAGGTATAATTTGGGGCAGACCAGCTGCCCCAAATTACTATTACAGTTGTTTTTTTACGGTGAAAGCACCGCGCAGATCTCCAACCTTGAATCCGCGAGCCTTGTCTTCTGGATATGATGCATCAAGTTTCGTGGTAACCTCTGGCTTAATTGTTGCGCCATGGCATTTGAGGCAAACTGGTCCGGTGGGAATCGCCTTCATATAACGGAAATACTCTTTACCATTTTCGGTAACCACCTCGGAAAAATCAAGTTTGGCAGCCTCTTCGCCCTTCCCCTTTCTATCCTCAAAAGACGCCAACACTTTTGCTTCCCACTCATCTGGTTGATTTTGAGGGTTGCGGGTTTTTAAGCTAGTCCGTCCTATATGAATATTGTGTTTTTCCCCTAATGTTTTGGCAATTCCAGGAGCTTGTTCCTTACAAACACTGATAGCCTCCACTGGGCCACCAGCTTTCATAGCTTGTACCAACTCCCCTTTCAATGTTGCCCCAAGTTCTTTGATGACTTGACGACTCAGGTCCAAATTGGAGGTCGTAGCTTCATTGCCAAAGGCTTGGGATCCTGTAAACGCCAAAGCTGCAGCCAGAAAGATGGTACTTAATTTTTTCATCATTTTCGTTCCTTTTTTTAGAGTTGTATGTAAAAAACATATTAATCTGTGTCCGGTCGCGATATGCCTGATATATAACATCTTACGCGTGTCCAGACCCCAGCGCTTTAGGTACCGTTTCCCTTCTCCACGGTGCCGTGTATTTATAAGTGGTCACAGAAGTCTCATCCTCATGCGGTTGCTCCTACCAGCATAGAAGGGATGGCAAACAGCAGCAACTGCATAAACCTAAACCACCTGGGACCACTTACAAACTCGTACTCTATCAAATCAACTAGTTACGAACCATGTAACCAAATACATATATATACTTCTGTATAATAATATTTGGAAATAAATTCGTCATAATTACCAAACTCTCCAGCACTCACCAAATTATCTTCCATACAGTTATGGCAAAAATATGGTCGGCACTTCACAGGCAAAGTACTGAAAACAGAACAAAAGTATTTCTAGCTATAAAGCCGTAAAGGTAAAATATTCTATAAATAAAAAATTACCTATTTTTTATCCAACCTATCATTTAGATAAAAAAAGACGAGACAACTCTCCCTTCTTAGAAACTATTACTCATTAATTAGAAATCCACCCAACTTCCAAAGTGCTTCTGGTCAAGAATGAAGCCCTGGTCTCTGTGCGAGACGACGAGGGAATTCAATAGGTAGTTTTAAAAAATGAAATATATAGATTGCCAAGAGTTTGTCTATTGTACTGGGAAAACTCGTAACCGTTCACCTGTTTTAATACAGAAAACGGTAATATCAACCCGTTAAACGATTACCAGTGCGGCGCAACTGTGCAAAGCAGGCCGGGGAGCTATAGTTAATCTTATGTGAATTCCGGAATGATGGCACCTAGCCGTAGGTACTTATATATGCTTACGAAAGTTACAAATAAAAAAAGCGGAAAATAACACCATGGTTATTTTCCGCTTTCTGGAACCAGGTTGGCTCAGGAAAAGAAGCTTATTTTTTGATGAACTGATCAATTCCTTCTTCTTTCCATACCTTCATAGTAGCTTGATCTTTTTGGCTAATCTTTACGCCGATGGCGTTAACAGGTTGATCGTTATTTTTCTGAAGTTCAACCCAGCTTTTTTTGATTTCAGGTTTGATAGGCATTGGTAGTTCCTCCTTAATGTGGTTAAAAAAGCAAGAAGTTAAATTACGACTTGCTTAAAGATATCTAGTAACCGTTCAACGGGTTAAAAATAAAAGTTCAACAACATCGGTCTGGTAAGCGTTTGCCAGGGCTGCGGATGGGTGCAACCAGGCCGGTGAGCTATATTTAATCCTATGTAAATCCGATCTAATCCTTCGCAGTCGTGGTGCTGGTGAACGATTACGATATTTAGTCCTCGATGAGATTCTTACGCAATGGCAACTTAAGTTTGTTGCAAAGGTGAGGTGATTTCATCAATAAGTAAAATTTTCATCCAATCTTTCAACCAATCTTAAGCTCATTATACGTTATGATCATAGCTCATTCAAGTTGAATAAGCTGGAACCTTTAATAAAAATTTAAATATTTTTATTATTGCCCATCTTTTTTGCGCTTTTAAGCGGTGTTGTTGACTAACTGGGCGTGTGTTAATGAGCCATAGGAGCTGGTTTGCAGGATTTATAGAGTTGTTACGCTCTCAAATTACCAGCGTGGAGATTATGAAAAAAATACTGTAATATCAATTATTGTTGTTGAATTATTAAAGAAAAGCTAGGGAGGTTACAAGCGGCAAGGCATATTCATAGGGTGGTCAGCTGTAGCATGGTAACGTCTTTTCCTACACCTCAATATTGAGCAGGTAGGATAACATCTGGAGGACTTTCTGCTCTTCTTTGATCTTAACTTCAGATGGGTTTAGGAGGCCCTGTGAGCTGTCCATTGCTTTTTGGGCTATCATGTAGAGTTCGGTTTTAAAGGAAGCAGCATATATTTCAGGAAGTTTATGGTCGATCAGACTACCTGTTTCGTGTAAGATAAAAGCTATGTTTTCATCTAGTTGCATAATCTGGTCAATAATTTCAACAGGTGTTGCGTCACAGTCCCTTGCTATCTCGACTAATAATGGATTGCGAACCTTGACTATGATCTCGGATATTGCCTCTAGCTTTTTCGGTTCAATCTTTTCATCGCTTTGGTACACCATGAGCAATACCAAATAGGGAGCCAAAATGAGTTTTTGCCATTGTTCATCGGTAAACTCCTCCTTGAAGGAGGTTATTTGTGGTTCCTGCTCGATTGCTTCCTCTAAGTTATCACTAGATATTTCACTGCCCGCACAGAAGATATCGTTTAAATGATATTTTGATGCTTTTACGAATAATGTTTTCCAGGCAGACCCACTGAGCCCTTCTATGTAAAAATGAGTCTCACTGATCCAGGTGATATCGTCATTGAGTAACCCTATTAAGTCATCGGTCTTTACAATGGCTTTTTGTTCGTTAAAAGACATTAATCCTACCAAATCGGCTTTGGTCGTCAGTAAAGAGGTTACGCTTTCACCCAGGGTAGTGACTTTAACCTCTTTTGTTTTCGCACTATTATGAAGAACCATCAAGGAAGGGACAAAAGTATCAGTTTTGTCTATATAGTTGAAAGTTTTTATCCTTTCTATGAACTCTTGGTGGATATTTTCACTTTTATCAAGTTGCTCTAGAAGTTTAGTGCCAATAACATATTCCCCTTTGGGAGTAGGAAATTTCACCTCCGATGGGCTGGATCGGGCCATGGATAGAATCATATCAATCATCTGGTGGGAATGTTGAGTGCACCATTGGGAGTCATATTTGTTTGGGAAACCCATGTGGGAAACGGACTCGCCATCTTCCGGTTGAATATCAGTACCATAACGGGAGGCTATAACTTTGGCAAGTTTACAGGCTAATATATAGTCGTCTGGTGAGGATGAGCTGAAAATCCGTATTGAAAAACTATTGTTATCATACTCAACTTCGATTGATCTAGTTGATTTCCCGTTGATGTATAAATGATTGACCCCTTGGGGCCACATTCCGTCAATATTAAGGGCCGAATAATTTTCCAACTGCACATTTTCGATACCTAAGTGATCAATGGTACTTTTGTATTTTAAATCCGTAATATTGTTCATACGGAAGGAATAACTCATTTTAATATCCATTATTATTTGTTTTTACGATTAGCAAAATAGAAAGTTTAAAAAATAGCACTTTAACATTTGGTAAATAAATAGCATTTATCCTTTATGAATGCATTAACGGATAAATGACCTACGATCAATTACCAAATTTCTTTGGTTTTAAGGTTGTTAGCGAACCTGACTTTTAGGATATAGGGGGATGTAGAGTGGCAGAGGGGTTACAGTTTGAAGAGTCCATACGTAAAGCTATGGAGATGGCCTATTTAACAGACGAAATTGCTGCTTTGAGGGAAGAGATTGTCGGAACACTCAAGGTTCAGCCTGGCGAGAGGGTCTTGGATATTGGATCAGGGCCTGGTTTGCTAGCTAAAGATTTGGCACATTGTACGGGAGCAACAGGTTCGCTGCGTGGCCTTGATATGGCAGAAAATATGCTTGCAGCAGCGAGAAAACTCTGTGCTGAACAATCCCAGGTTGAGTTTGAACGGGGCGATGCAATGTCCTTACCATATCAGGATCTGAATTTTGATGTTGTTGTTTCGACTCAGGTGTATGAATATGTAGAAGATTTGAATAAGGCGGTAGCGGAATTTGGTCGCGTGTTAAGGCTTGGTGGCCGTGGAATTATTGTGGACACGGATTGGTCTGTGCCGTACTGGAATGCTGTTGACCCTGGCCTTCGGGACCGGATTGTCAAGTCCTGGAGTGAGCACTGTTCGCAAGAGGCTGTGCCGATGCGTTTATCAACTGCCATTAGATCCGCAAATCTGCAAATAAAGAATTTACGGGTTATCCCTTTATTAAATCAGGAATTTAACGAGAGTACATTTAGTTATTGGATGACCAAAATTATCGGTTCCTTCGTGTTGGGGCGTAATGGTATAGAGCAATCTGATATCGACCATTGGATAGGCGGCCTACAAAAGTTGAGCCATAACGGTGACTATTTTTTTTGTATCAACCGATATTTGTTTGAAGTGGTGAAGTAAAAAGGAATTCTGTCATGGAATTAAATAATATCGTCCCCTGGGGCAGATCTTTTCAAGAATATCGCGAGATATTCTCCCTTACCGACAACGATCTCAATAATAATATTTTGGGTTGTGGTGATGGTCCTGCCTCCTTTAATGCCGAGCTCACTGCACGCGGCGGCAGGGTGATTTCGGCAGACCCAACTTATAATATTGATATCGTAAACTATAAAAAGAGAATGGCGGCAGTATACGATGAGATTATATCTCAACTAAGGGCTAATAGAGATGAATATATCTGGCAACGGTTTTTATCAGTTGAGGAGCTTGGCAAGGCCAGGATGGATGCTATGGAGCTTTTTCTCGCGGATTATATGGCTGGTCGGGAGGAGGGGCGGTATATCACGGCTTCCTTACCAACCCTTCCTTTTAAAGATAACCAGTTCGATCTTGCCCTTTGCTCCCATTACCTTTTTCTTTACAGTGAGCAAGTTGATTTTGAGCAACACCTTTTAGCCATAAAAGAACTTTGTCGGGTAGCGAGAGAAGTAAGGGTCTATCCGTTAATTGCATTGAACGGTGCTTTGTCGCCTCATTTGCGAAAAGTCATGGTGGCATTGGCAGATTATGGAGTGAGAGTCTCACTTGCCAGTGTAGGCTATCGATTTCAAAAGGGTGCCACAGAAATGTTGGTTGCAAGTAGAAAGGATTTTAGTAACCAGTTAAAGAGGGCGAAAATATAAATTCGCCCTGGGTATCCCTGGGGGGCAATTAGTCATCCATCAACCTGGAGGCCAGTTCATGCTTCGGCCACCTAGGACATGCATATGGATGTGGAAGACGGTCTGGCCTGCTTCTTCGCCATTATTGAATACCTGTCGGTAGTGTTTTATCCCTTCTTTGGCGGCAACTTCGCTTCCTACTCGCATCACCTTGCCTAGTAGTTTTTCATCCTCTTGGCCTACAGTGCCTGGTCCGCTGATATGTTTTTTGGGAATAACCAGGAAATGAAGCGGGGCTTGAGGAGAGATATCTCGAAAAGCGAGAACTTCGTCATCTTCGTAAAGCTTATCCGCAGGGATCTCACCACGAACGATTTTGCAAAATAGACAATTGTCGGACATAATAAATTCCTTTGTACTGCATTGTTATCAATGAAGGTTATCTCTGGGGCATTAAACTATTCTTAACGCTTTGGGCTTTAACCAGCATTTGGGTAAATAACTTCTTTAAAGCAGATTATGGTTGTTTTTTAGTGATTTTATTTACCCTGGGGACCAGCTTGAGCACTAACTGTTTTTCCATGGCCTGGATATCAATGGGCTCCAGGACAATAGGGATAGTACGGTCACCGATTTTGGCATTAAATGGTGCAATATCTTTAAACTCAATGGGGTATTCTCTGCCGTCGAGGGTTTTAAGAAGTGGGTAGACCATATTAGTCGGGTCGTTGGGTACCAAGTTGGCGGGCTGCTGAAATCTGGGAGTGACTAATAATGCCTTTTGTTTCGGATCGAAGCGAACAGAAAGGTTACAGGTAATAGGTGGTAATTGGATACTACCCAGCTGAATGTCAAATGATTGACCAGCTACCATGGTGCTGACCACTAGGTTGTGTCCCGAGATAACGCCTCTGATGGTAATAAATTTATTGTGTACTTGCAGCGTTTCGATGGAGTCGATGGAGATGATGCCTTTCATGGAGCCTCCGCCCGGTTGCAATCGGATCGGTAGGGTGTCGGAGATGGATTGATGAAGAACTTCATCTGGTAGGGTGATGGTTACTGGTGAACTGGCGGCCCTGAGAGTTAGAGAAGAGCTCAGGACGATGAATAATGAACACAAGACGGAGAGAAACTTATAATTTTGCATAGTTGTAGTGTTGCTAAAGTATTGGTAAGTTGTACCGTTTGTCGGAATAAGAATAAAAAAGTCAGGGCCTAAGAGGTATATTAGGCAAATATTGTCGCATGGGTAAGAGCTATGCGAGTCGTGTGGTGAAAGAGAGTAATCTTATACGATGTCTGATTTTATTACATGTAATTTTGGGTGGTTGCTTGTTTGCTTGGTTTGTTGCTTACTTCACCGTATTGTAACCCGTTTTCTTACAATTGCAATAAGCCAGAGGAGTAAAATAAACAATAGGCCCAGCAATACTCCGATATCGCGATATCCCGGATGGTGAAGGTGCAAAGTTTCGACTTTAATCGTTTGGGGGCTACTGAAAAAACCCTTGATTGAGATTGTTGCAGATACCTTTGGCAATGGGGTGTAGTTTAGATCTATTGGTTCATGGTTAAAGGTGGTTACCTTTCCGGTGCTTGAGTCATAGGTGCATCGATCAAGCTCGATGGGTTTGCCGGTTCGGGTGGATGGCTCGGACAAGGTGGCAATAAAATGGTTGTTTGCTTTAAGGGGACCCTGCAAAAATAACATGGGGGCTGCAAGATAAATAAGTAGCAATATCATCCCAATTGGCATAGATTTTTTGTCAATGATAAGCCTAATCTCCTGGTTTCGTTCCCGGAAGCCAAAAAAGATAAAAAGGACAAGGCCACTGCCCATGAGAAGGTAAGAAATGGAGTCTTCCGGCCAAAACAGGTTGAATTTGAGTAATTCCCAGGAGAAAGGAGCCAGGAGATGTACTCCGTTGGCCAATTTGATCTGCATGGCGTCTAGAAGCAGGTGGAGTAAGCAGTTTAGACTAAGTAGAGCGAAAATCTTTCTTCGCTCTCTGACCTGTAAGCTTACAGCAGCTGAAAGGATCAGGCAGAAAATAAGTGAGGCCTGAATAATGCAATAGAGGCGGAGGTCGTAAAGGTCGACACCAGGGAGTATTTTTGGGATCAAGCGTTGGGCGATCCAGGGTAGATCAGGAATCACGCATCCCAGAGCTATCCATTTGAGATCGGCGTCTCGGTATAAAATTTTACTGAAAAGTGTTTGAACGCCGAGATGACTAAGGGTGGCTGGCATTGATCGTGTCTTTAAGTATCTTTTGCTAAGTGGTTAGAGACTATTTTTTTCAATTCGGCAGTTGTAGAGGACACCCATAGTCGTCAGGCTAATTTTAACAACAGCAAGATATTGCAATACAAAATAAACTTGCACCTTGCTGTGCGCTGTAGGGGCACCCCTTGTGGGTGCCCGCTGAGCTAATTGAGAGAATAGAAAATTATTATTTTTATATTAACTGTTAGCAATGAATAAATACTTGTAGTTTAAAGTGACTAAGGCGGGCACCCACAAGGGGTGCCCCTACAGTCCGAGATAGGCTACAAGTTATTTTACAAACCAATACCAGTACGTTATCCGAATTAGTCTGACGGCTATGAAACCATCCCCTCTGTGGGTGCCTGTTAACATCGAAAGTGACCCTTGTAAGCCCTAGGCCAATGATATTGCCCCTCCCGCCTGGGTAGAAGGGCTATAGTGAGTAGCTGCAACAGTATAAATCTGAGTAACCCGCGACTGGCTAAAATGATATTATAAGTAAAGTCAGGTGACTGTATGGTTTTGTTGCCAGTGCATTTATTATATTTAACGAAATTTTTGAGGATTATAATAAAAAAATGGACAATAGGAAAGATTGTCGGGCTATTTTAAAAGTTTCCTCTGAGTGTTGTTTTCAAGGTATATCCCAAGAATTCACCAACCACTTGAAAACAGTCCTCACTATCGATAATCCAAAATATTTGGCGGCTCAGCGTTACGGACGTTGGATCGGGAAAAAGTTACTCCCAAAACTTTATTTTTATCGAGAAGAGGAAGATTTATTCTATTTTCCCAGGGGATTTGGTAATCAAGCGGTTTCATTGTATCGTCAAGAATGTGGTGAGGACCCTGAAATAGTAGATAATAGGCAGTTGTTGCCCGAAATTTCCCTGAGTTTCCAAGGGGAGTTACGACCTTACCAGGAAGATGCGGTTTCGGTGGTTAGCTCTCGCTCTTTTGGAGTGCTTGAGGCAGCAACCGGATCTGGCAAGACGATAATGGCTCTCTCGGTTATTGCCAAGCGTAAGCAGCCAACCTTGATAGTGGTCCACTCTAAGGAGCTGCTATATCAGTGGGTGGAGAGAATAGAGCAGTTTTTAGGAGTTACAGCGGGAAAAATTGGGGATGGGAAATTTGATATTAGGCCGGTAAGTGTTGCCATTGTTAATACTGCTCGCAAACGGTTGGCTGATTTAAAAGGTTGCTTTGGACAGATTATAGTTGATGAGTGTCACCGGGTTCCTGCAACCCTATTTACTGATGTGGTAAGTGCATTTGAATCCTATTATATGCTCGGTCTTTCAGCCACGGCTTTTTGTCGGGAAGATGGGATGACCAAGCTCATATATTTGTATATGGGGGATAGGCTGCACAGTGTAGATATTAAAAGCCTAACCCATAGCGGTGCGGTGGTTCGGCCCACATTTATTATCAAGGAAACTTCATTCGTCTACGAGTTTGCCGGTGATTATTCCAAAATGATTAAAGCTTTGGTGGAAAATGAACAGCGTAATAATCGTATTAGTCAGGACATCGCTGATGTGGTGGCTAAAGGTCATGCTGGCACCATATTAGTGGTTTCTGATCGGGTGGCCCATTGTCAACTCTTGGCTGAGAAATTGGCGGCTCATAATGTTGAGACTGCGGTGTTGACGGGCAAGACCTCATCGCGGCGTCGAATGGAAATTGTGGAAGAGGTTCGGAATGGAACAATAGCGGTTTTGATATCTACCTTGCAACTCATTGGAGAGGGTTTTGATTGTCCCGGTCTTTCCACTTTGGTTTTGGCTACCCCTATTAAATTTGAAGGGCGTCTTCTTCAGGTTGTGGGCAGGATTATGCGTCCGGCAGATGGTAAAAAAGCACAGGTGATTGATTATCAGGATGTTCTTGTTCCACTTTTTAGAAAATCAGGGATGGCGCGGATGAATGTTTTTGATAGTTGGTAAAATTCTATGCCGATTTTCGTTCAATCTCCTTGTTCTTTTATTACTCTTGGGGTATGTTAATCAGTTTTCCAAGTTGAGGCATCGTCCTCTGCAATTGTTCGGCCCTGCAAACGATTTTCACTTAAAAGCAGATCATTCAAGGCCTTAGGGTTTTTTTATGTTCTCCCGCCGGGTTCGGGCCCCATGAATTTCTCCCTATAACGATTACGCCAGATATATCATCTCCGCCCTTTTTGGGGCTGAAAATTTCAGTATTTCATTATTTTAGGTATGTTATGAAACAGGAAAATATACGCAATGTGGCTATTATTGCTCATGTTGACCACGGTAAAACCACATTAGTTGATCAGCTCTTTAAAAGTTCCGGTATGTTCCGTGATAATCAGGATGTGAGCGAACGGCTCATGGATTCCATGGATTTGGAGCGGGAAAGGGGTATTACCATTGCCTCTAAAAACGGTGCCTATGATTTCGGTGAACATCGAATCAATATCATCGACACCCCCGGCCATGCTGATTTCGGTGGTCAGGTTGAGCGTGTTTTGCGTATGGCCGATGGTGCTGTTCTGTTGGTTGATGCCCAGGAAGGACCCATGCCTCAGACCTATTTTGTGGTAAAAAAGGCTTTAGCTGCTAACTTGCCGATCCTGGTGTGTATCAATAAAATTGATAAACCGGCTGCCCGAATTGATTGGGTAATTGACGAGGTTTTCGACCTCCTCGCCCGTCTGGATGCACCTGATGATGTCCTTGATTTCCCGGTAGTTTTTGCTTCTGCTAAAGCTGGTTATGCTCTACGCAATGCCGATGATGTGCGTACCGATGATAGTGACATGACCCCTGTCTCCGAGATGATAGTTAAGCATGTGCCACCCCCATCAGGTGATCCGAACGCCTCCTTGCAGCTACAGGTTAACACCATTGACTATTCCCCATATTTGGGAAGACTTGGAATCGGTAAAGTGGTTAATGGAAAGTTACGAATCAATGATAATATCGTTGTTTCTCGTCGCGATGGTTCTATCTCTCCGGTACGTATTTCAAAAATATTTTCTTTTTCCTGCGACAATAAGATTCCTGTGGAGTCCGCCTCCACCGGTGATATTATCGCTGTGGCCGGGATGGATGATGTGACAGTAGGGGTTACCTTTACCGATGCTGCCGATCCCCAGCCTTTACCGCTTATTGAAATTGACCCACCCACTATATCTATAAATTTCATTCCCAATGATTCTCCTTTTGCGGGACAAGACGGAAAATTTGTTACCTCACGTCAAATAGAAGAGCGACTTCAACGGGAGATTCTCTCTGATGTTGCCCTCCAGTTTAAACCACTTACCGACGGTGTTGGTTTTGCGGTATCCGGTCGTGGTGAATTGCATCTTTCCATTCTTATTGAAAACATGCGTCGAGAGGGGTATGAATTTCAGGTAACCCGGCCCCATGTCATCATGCGTGAGGAGAATGGTAAAAAAATGGAGCCTTTTGAGGAGTTGACCGTTGACGTGGAAGAGCAATTCCAGGGAGTGGTTATTGAAAAACTCGGTAAACTCAAAGGGGTGCTAAGTGACATGCAGGTGGAAAATGAAATGGCCCGCCTGAAATTTAAAATTCCAACTCGCGGACTTCTAGGTTATCGGGCTCAATTCATGACCGATACCAGGGGTACTGGCGTGATGAACTATGTGTTTGCCGAATGGGGTGAATTTGCAGGTGAGATTAAGAACCGTGCAAACGGGGTTATGATTTCCAAAGAGAAATGTGTATCAGTGGCCTATGCGCTATTTAATCTTCAGGATAGGGGTAAACTCTTTATTCCCCCTGGAGTTGATATTTATCCCGGAATGATCATCGGTGAAAATAGTCGCCCGGCTGATTTGGTGGTAAATCCTGCTAAAGGTAAGAAGCTAACCAATATGCGTGCTTCTGGAACCGATGAATCGGTAGTCCTTACCCCACCCCATCTTATGACCCTAGAGGATTGTATCTCTTATGTTAATGATGATGAACTGGTGGAGATTACTCCCAAGGTTATCCGACTTCGCAAGAAGAAAGACGCAAAAATACGTGGTTAAGTAATCCATGTACGATATGTTCACCATAGGGGCGGCGATCCTCGGAGTGATTGTCGCCTTTGTCCTCATCCAGCGTAAAACCGGCGGTGAATGTGCCCCCTGACTCATGCTTTATGGCTCCATAGGTGTGGGGCTCATGATTTTTGTTTTGTTACGTCATTTTTCGTAACCAAGAGATTGGGGGATTTTTTTCTTCGTTTATTTTAATTCTGCGCCTTATTTATTAGCCTGTGGTGTACGGTTATTCTGAAATAGGATAACGATCGGTATTACCATAAAAATACTTGCTGTTTTATCCTGTCTGTACTATTTTTAAGTATCATTACTATTGGTTTTTCCTTTTGTATCAACCTCTGCATCCATCCCTAATTCCATGAAGAGCTCTTCTTTGGGGGAAATATGATACGTGTAGTTATTTTTATTCTTTCATTTACTCTTTTGCCATGTTTCGGCTCAATAACCTGGGCTGATGACTATTTGGTCACCTTCCAAACCACCGATTGCAACGGGGATGTGGGATTTGGTAGTGTTGAGATTAATAAAATATATAAAATAGAAACCATGAAGTGTGATCCTCCTCACGGAGAAGAGGTTCGTAAGCATGTTTTGGTCAGTTCGCGTACTGATATCACCGAATACGACGTTTTTACCGTCTCCGTGGAGGAAGCGGAACGTATTAGTATAGAGATGAAAGAGTATATGCGTATTCGTCGTGATCTTCTTGAGAGAAGTGATGGCGTAATAATAAAACATTAATTAAAGATTGTTTTATGCCGCCTTGTTAAGGCAACAATAATTAAAAGGGGAGAAGTATGAAAAAAATTATTTTAATGCTGCTGGTATCTATTCTCTGTTTTTCTACCGCGTCTGTTATGGCCGAGGAAAAACCGAGACTTGGCATTTTGCGATTCACCAATCAGACCCACGCCGGTTGGTGGAGCGGTTCCATGGCTAATGATATGCAAGATATGCTTATTGCGGAACTTGCTACCATGGGTTCGTTTAAGGTTTTGGAAAGAAAAGAGCTTGATGCAGTCATGAAGGAACAGGACTTGGGAGCATCGGGGAGAATAGCCAAAAATACTAGAGCCAATATTGGTAAAATTACCGGCGCTAAATATTTGGTGGCTGGTTCAGTTTCTGCCTATGAGGAGTCCACTAGCGGAAGTGATGGCGGTATCTCATTTGGCGGCATATCCTTGGGTGGTAAAAA
>Ga0224507_10000477_pt1 | contig 15734 bp, 16 predicted proteins | sample SF_Jan12_sed_USG_3_FD_170159 | JGI IMG/M metagenome (GOLD analysis project Ga0224507, IMG submission 170159) | Sediment microbial communities from San Francisco Bay, California, United States - SF_Jan12_sed_USGS_13 | ecosystem: Environmental > Aquatic > Marine > Sediment | place: USA... | reverse complement strand
AGACAACGGATTTATTCACATTGTTACTGATGCTGATTATCATTCTAACTGTATTTTGTATCATTACAGTTCAGATGATGGAAAAAGTTTTCATGATCTAATTGATTTGGCCAAATTTGAAACGGATATGGAATGTCTTGGTACAATACCCCACATAGAACCACCACTAAAGCAGATTGCAGGTGGGGTTTTAAAAAATAACATAGAATGCACAACGAGTGTCATAGACATACGTATTTTGATGCTGAAAAAATCTGATGGCAACCCAGTCTGCATATTACATGAGCACATCTTACCATTGCAAAAACGAGGATATATTGATGAAAATTCATTTACCAAATTTGCAATTATGACAGGTGAACAGCTTGTACAATCAGAAATATCAAAAAAAGATGCTAGCGTGAAAAACCTTGATCTAAGATACAGTGGCCAGAGAGACTCGCTTCCTCCGCATGTCAGTATTGCAGGAACATTTGAATCAGACAAGCAACTATATCCAAATGCAAAGATATCTGAAGACAGCATTTACAAATACAGCATCAGTATGTCAGTGCAGAACATCAACAAGATTCATGCAGCTATTCTTGATGACAATTGGGACTTGTTTGGAGAGAAATTTGTAGACTCTGAAAATCAAAAGACTATTGAAAATAATTCAGTAGAATATCCAACCATCATAACCATAGAGGCACCAATAGACAAGCGTAACCTGTTACCAATCGCAATAACTGATGTAGACACTAACGTTAACGGCCAAGCAGTATGGGATCGTTTTTCCATATCTAATAGAAATGGCGATACTAGAGGAACTCTTTGGGATAACCTGCCTAGAGGCTCAGGCGAATGGAAATTTGTGGATGAGTATGGCAATGATGCGTGGGATGATTCTATAATTAATAGGGACAATTTTGCAGTTGTTGCAGTTGGAATAGGATATCTTGCAATATGCGATGACAGGAGAATCGACATAACAAACGGCATATCTCCTACAATCCCAATACTGCCTGGAGTAGAGACAGTCTACATGACAGAAAAAGGATTTGGCATACTCCCAGACAGCCAGGGAAATTATAATGTGGATCTTTTATCGTTATACCCAACTCTTGTAAATCTGCCTCAGAATGCAACCGATGCAGAAATTGAAACTAGTTTATGCATATTGGAACAACCAAAAGACAAGGCAGAATATGCATATTTTACTGAGATTGAATTTAGATTATCTAATTAATATGAATCTGATTGATGTTATGTTGCTGGGTCAACGGATTGTGTCAAAATGAAAACCATGCTTTTGATTTTAGTTTTGTTAGCAATTTCAATTGCAATTCCTGTTTCATCTTTTGCAGAAAACAAAACTAGTTGTACTTTTGGCGATGAATCAATTTCTGCTGATAACATTTTTGAAAAAGATTTTGCAGTAAAGGCGTTTGTTGAAAAACACCCCGATGCTACAAAAAGCATTCCAACAAATGAATTCGGTTCTGCAAAGAACCAGCTTGTTCTTCAAGCACAAAAGGATAACACTAGGGAAAGACTGGAAATAAGATTTCACACGGACATAAATGGATGTGACATACCTGCAAGCTACCACTACTCGTATGACGATGGAGTAATTGATGTAACGGTAAGAAATTCCGTTGCCAACTTTACTGAGATAATGAATCTGATAAAATCAGATGATTTGAGCATCGAGGACTTTTATCCTGATGGTTGCACCTTTGTTGATTTAGATGTAACAATGTCAAATGGCAAATCATACGGTATCTGCAAAGAAGGAACAGCAGTCACAATACTGATAGATGCTGCAAGAGACGGATACCTGGAAGTGGGCATTCCGATAAGTATGGTGTATTCGCTTCCAAGTTCTGACTGTATCCCAACGGGGGATTTTTTTGTAATGCTGGACAGGGAAGAGGCACGTTATGAAATAACTCCAACTGAAAATGGAAACTTGGTAAAAGTCGAGTTTTCAGAAGGATTTCACAATATAATGATTTTAGGCTCTGTCATAATTCCAGATCCTTCCCCTGCACAGTACTGCGGAATTGTGGAGGGATACCTTGATAGAAAGTATCTTGCACCGCTGGACCAGACAGGCCATGGGGTTGCACCAAAATCAATCAGGTGCAATGAGGATTTGATTCTGATCCAAAAACATGATGAAACTCCTGCATGCATAAGAGAACAGTCTGTTCAAAAATTAATCAAAAGGGGTTGGGCCTTGCAAAATGATAAGCAGACTGGGGCGATGGCACCGCTTTCAGAAGCAATACGTGAACAAAACGTTGCAAACAGCGCAGGATTAAGCATAATGCCTGAAATGATCAATGGGAAAAACTATCTTGTCTTTGAGGGTGTTGGTTGGCATAGGCTTCATAATGTAGAAATTACAATTACAGATAATGATGGTAAAAATGCAGCATCCATCAGAAGCAAAACCAACAGTAATGGAGTGCTGCATATGCCATGGTCTTTGCCTGAAGATTTTCCCAGAGGAATGTATCAGGTGCATGCGACTGACGGAATACATCAAAACAATTTAGTATTTTCAGTACCTACTGAGATACCAGTAGATGGGAGATCAGATTCGTCTGAGTTGAACGTTGATGTAAGTGGGGAAAAGCAGGTAAGGCGCGGAACAACGCATTCCATAGAAATACAAGTAGACCGAGACAAAAACCCTGTTGATGATGCGCAAGTCTTTATCCGCATAGAGGACTATGGGGAGGACATTGTAAGGGAATTCCATGGTCGTACAAACCAACAGGGTTACCTTGTATTCTCTTGGGAGATTCCAAAAAAGTTTGACGATATTGAAACGCTTTTGGCATTTGTTGATGTTACTGACGGAATTTCATCAAAAACAGAACTCTTCAAGTTTGTGGTATATTGCCTTCCCGGAGAGAAAGGTTGCAAGACCGAAGGAAACTGAAAAGATCCCACATACATGTAGATATTCAACTGTTTGGCAGGAGATATAGAAAAATGAAATAGAACTTTTTTGATTACTTGTCAATTGTGAATCACTATATCTTTTAACAAAAATCACACCTTTCAGAATGTGTGGTAAAACGTTACAATCCACCAATATCTTATCGTCTCAGGGAGATTCCCGTAAAACAGATCAAGGTATGGAAGGATGCGCAAGCAAGAAAATTAGACCGTGAAGGAATTACAGAACTTGCGCGTTCAATCAAAAATGAAGGATTGCAGAATCCGCCGATGGTCCAAAAAGAATCAAAAGACTCGTATCTTTTGATGTCTGGCCAGAGAAGGCTTGCAGCCCTGAAAAGACTGAGGGCAAAAAAGATACCAGTACTGTTACTCACCCAGAGCACAAAATATGACTTGGAAGATGCGAAGGCTGCATCCGTAATTGAGAACCTTCATAGAAACAAGATGAGCGTCAAGGATGTGGCTGCAGCAAGCGTATTTTTGACAGAATCAGTAGGAAAAAACAAGGCCGCACAATCCCTTGGAATCTCTCAGCAAACCCTCAGGAAATACCTTGGATTTGCAGCAGTGCCAGACAAATTAAAAGAATACGTTCCAAATGAAATGTCACGAGATGATGCCACAAGGCTGCATCAAACCATTCCAAACATATCAAAGGCAGTACAAATTGCAGAGAGGGTAATCCCACTTGATCAAAGGCTTCGCAAGCAATACCTTCGTGCTCTTGCAAAAAATCCACACTCATCTCACAACAAGCTGCTTAAAAAGGCAAAGTCCAGATTACTGCAACAGAGAATTACAGTTGAGATAAACAAGAGCAACGCAAGAAAGCTGCAAAAACTTGCTGCAAAAAATGATTTGGAAGTAACAGACATGGCAGAGAAGATAATGGCAGATTACTTGAAAAAAAGATAACCTTCTCAAATACAATAGATATTTCTGTAATTCGATTACTGGAAGAAAAGAAGATCAAAAAATCTGATTTTATCATTACAGAGAACTATCATACCAGGTTGGGAGAAGATGTTGCTAAATTATTGATTGAAAAAATTAATTCAAACTTTAATGCCAAATACAATTACAAGAATGGTAAGATCTATTCTTATCAGATTATCTTGCAAGACAATTTACAGCAATTAGGAAACTTCATTGTAGACAAGAAAAAAGAATTTGATTTTATTGTAATTGATGAGTGTCATCGTTCAATTTACAATAAATCGAGACAGGTTCTAGATTATTTTGATTCATTTCTAATTGGACTAACTGCAACTACCTCAAATGATACGATAGGCTTTTTCAATAATAATCAAGTAATGCGATACAATCACGAGAAAGCAGTTGCAGATGAGGTGAATGTAGGTTACTATGTATACAAGATCCGTACCAAAATCACTGACCAGGGAAGTTCAATTGAGGCAGGCCAATTTGTTGAAAAAAGAGACAGACTTACGCGTAAACAGGAGGCAGAACAGCTAGATGATGACCTAATTTATGCCAAAAATGAACTTGAAGAGTCTGACATCGTAGGCGTAACTGATGGGAATTATGCAAAATACCTCAATCTAAGAGAAGTGATTTTGGGAATTGATGTGTATAAGGATCATAAGAAAATCGGAGTGTCAAAGAGCAATTTGTTTGAGTTGCAAAAAAAGGCAAAAAATGGTGAAAAGTTAAAACCTCAAAAAGAGACATTGAGTAAAATTTTGAATCATATTAAAAATAAAAAATAATCAAACTATAATTATTCCGTTTTCAACCAAGAACTGAATTCCTTTTAGGAAATCATTATCAGAAATTAGTCCTTGAGACCACCAGTCAGCATTGTTTTTAATCCATGTAGGAATTTCTTGAGAATCACTTGGAGTAGATTTTGTAGTTTCTGGAATCTGTATGATTCCTTCTTTGATCAGAAACTGTATTCCTCCAACAAATGCATCGTCATCAATATTTCCTGCTACCCACCAACTTGCATTGTTTCTAATCCAATCAGGAATTTGAGATGAAGCAGCATTGATGGGGTTTTCAATGATTTTATTTGTAGATGGTTTTTCGTCTTGAAGACTGATCCGTTCATAATATTTGGCAGCTTCACGTTCATCACCTATATTTTCCAAAGATGCAGCCATTCCTTTTAGAGCCTCTAGGTGTTTTGAATCCATATCTAAAACCCTTTCATAATACTCTATGGCATCATCATATTTTTTGAGCTCAAACAATGCATTTGCCTTGTTAACTAATGTGCCCTTATCCTCAGGATCAATATCCAGTGCCATATCAAAATATGTCAGAGCTTTCTCATAATCCCCCATTTGGTGGTGTACTTGCCCTCTCCTATCTAATGTAGTTGGATCCTCAGGATCAATGGATAGTGCCATCCTGTATGCATTGAGAGCATCATCATATCGTCCTAACTCAAATAATATGACTCCATGTCGGGAGTTAATTTGAAGATTGTCAGGATTTATCTCAACAGCTCTTTCAATATATGGAAGTGCCTCGGCATATTTTTCTACATTGTACAATGATCTTGCCTGATAGTAAAGCAGTTCATCGTTTTCTGGTTGACTTTCTATTGATTTATCCAAAAACGGAATTGCTTTCTGATAATTTTTTAACTCATAATGGAGTAATGCTTGATAATAATTTGCATCATCGTTTTCTGGATTTTCCTTGAGAAATTCATCAAGATAATTCTGCAATTTTTCATATTCTTTTTTCTCCAAATAATCGCCCACTCTGAATAATTCAAAATAATCCTCCTCATTCTCAGATGACTCAAATCCATCATCCCCATAAATGGAATAAAGCATTTTGATATCATCGTCTCTAATCTGCATTTCTTTTGAATTGTCAAATGCTATTTGTACCATGATTGAAGGAGACACCGTGGTTCCCTTTGACCACAATTCTGCAATTTCTGGGTCATCAGGTTCATAATGGGCTAGTCCTATGGCATGGCCAAATTCATGTTTTGTCACAGCATTAATTTGCATAGAGTTACGCATGTCTTCACCGTAGCATGTTTCATACCAATAGAAAATTGTATCCCCCTCACGTTCAGTGTGATAGCACTCTTCAATTTCCAGATAGTATATCGTGATTAGGCTAGTCTGTGTTTCTGCATCATAATCTGAAATTCCTAAAGTAAAATATTTTTCTGCAATTGCGGGTTTTGGTTCAAATACAAATGTTATGTCACAGCTTTGATCTGCATTTGTTCTATTTTTATCATCTATTACAATATAGTTAAAATCCCATCCTTCTTTGTTGTTTCTTGTTTCCGCCTGTAGCTTTGTTTCCCATTCATCAACTGCCAATTTTGTTTGCTTCATTAGTTTTTCCACTTCTTTTGAGGTAAGATCTGATTCTGTTGGTTCGATGGTACAGACTGTGGGATCTGGTGCTAGTTTAATTCCGTTTGGTTTGTATGAAACCTCAAATGCAAGTGCTTCTGTTGTGTCGATGTAAGCTAGTGTTGAAATAAATACAATTAGTGAAAATAATATGAGTTTCATCTAATATTTTATTACTGTGTTTATATTAAACAACCATATAATTATCATAATTGAGATTTTAAGTCAATCACAATACTCAAAAAAAATGTAGATAATTGATATGCCTGCAAAGGGCCCTGTCAGTATACTATGGCAAATAATTTTTACATTTATTCCAATTTTAGACTTGTACGCATTTTATAGAATCAAAAAATTAAGAAAATACTTTTTGTATGTAGTTATTCCTCTTTTTGTCATTATACTTGGAATAACGTTCTCATTTGTATTAGTAGAATTGCAAAGTACAGATTTTAGCTTTGAAGATGATTCCATTACCAGTGAAAATGAGGAATTCCTATCTTTGATATTCATTCCCATAGATATAGGATTTCAGATACTTACGATATACTTTGTTTATACTTGGTCTAAAAAATGGAATGAACAAGTTTCTAATGCTCATCAATTCTAAATGTTATAAATTGTGAAATATTCACATAAGAATTTCATAACTTGTACCTATTCTTTAATGATATGAAGAAGATTCATTTTAGAACCAGCAATGTAAATTAATTGTAGATCAGAGTTAACGGCAAATTTTGAATGATACCCGTGTCCTTTGAAATGTTTTTCTACAAATCCTTTTGGTTCTGTAAATCGAAATAATCCAATTTCTTCAAGTGAATAATTAAGAACTGAAAATTCACCTTTTTGTACATCTGAAAAATAAAACCTGTTTCTAGATTCATCAAATCCCATTCCATCTTGTACTCCTCTTGATTCGGTCTTTTGTCCAAAGGATCTAGATTCTAGATCTATTGACTGTATGAATACTTCAAAAGTATTTTCTCCCCTCGATTGTTCAACAAATGCATATAGTTTGTTGTTTACTTGATTATAGTATAATTCCCAGACTTTTTTTCCACTCCAGACCATTTTACTAGTAATTTTTTCAAAACTATCATTTTTTCCATCAATCACTGCAAAAGACATCTTATCATCGAACCTTTCTCTTCCTGCAAGATAGATCATATTGTTAACTTTATCTATTGCAATCGAACGATATTTTCCTCCAACTTTGATCTGTTCCTTTACAACATTTGTAAGGGTATCAATCACCCAGACTTTTTTGGAATTGGTTTGAGTGGCATAAAGTGATTTTGTTTTCTGATTTAATTTAATGTCTCCAAAACCCTCCTTCTTTCCTATTGAGTCTATAATCTGATTTGTGGCTAGGTTAATCACAGAAATTTTAGCGCCATTGTCACGAAGCCAAAAACCTGCATTTCCAGATATTACATAAAGGGTATTATTGTCTGAATTTAGTACAAGCTCTCTTGGTCTTTCAATTTCAATTCTGTTAACCGTCTTTTTGGCGTTTCCATCAATAATGAGGATAGAATCAGATTTGTTATTGGATACATATACCGTGTTTGATTTTTCATCTAAGGTTACAAAATATTCTCCGTTTTCAAGCTCAACCGTACCTATAGTTTCCAAAGATAATTTAATTTACATATGGAATTTTAATTATAGTTTTCATTGTGCCGAAAGTTATGGTTACACGGAGCCGCCCTATCTATACCCCATACACGTTGTGCTCCCAGTCACATTTGAACCATAACAATCATTACTTAACAAATTTCTCAGTTAACAGGCAGGCAGATTCAATTGCATGAGTAGGGGAGGGTTATTTTCTGTTCTCGATAAACTCGTTAGCGTCTAGAATTTACCTACAACTTGTTTTTTTATGATGTATATTACATTTGAACAGGAACTAATCTACCTTTTTTGACACGTTAGTGCTTTCTAATTTGACATAATAAATTAGAATACTACAATGTGTTTTTATTTAGAATAAAACTTTCTACAAAAACAAGATTGGATGTAAGTTATAGTGGTTTTATCTCACATTGACGTCCTTCACGTTTTCCACAAAATGGACAATTACAATCACAATAAATCAATGCTTGATTGCATGATGGACATCTTGTATACTCTGCAAAACTATCTCTCAAAATAACGACCTCTCATGGTTTCAAAGTTGTTTATGAATGGATAAATCATTTTACTTGATTTCTGAAAATTAGTTTTGCTTTTTGATTTGAATTAAACAAATGTTTACAAACTCTCTCAAATATTTTTTATATCTTTAACCTAAGATAATGTTGACGCCTTCGTATAGTGGTCTAGGCATGCTATAAACGACTGCTATTCCAAGACGTCTTTAATCTCGTTTTTTCAATAATGCGTCTTCTGGTGTCTTTTCTTTATTGGATTCCCAATGCCAGTTATGATGTTTCTTCCAATGACTCTCCAATTCCCCAGTGGTGGGTTCTTTACCAAGTGGAGTTCCACATAGTTTACACTGTTTCATTTTCTTTCTCTATTTTCTTCTTTTTTGATTTAATTACAGGGTGACATTGTACGGGAAGATTTTCATCATTACTCATAGTTACTCTAATCTCACATTTTATAAAATTAAGAGTTTTGCTATGAGAATAAATCTTGATTTTTATTTCTTTTTTGAAATTGGTTTTTTCATTTTTAGCTTGTTGTATTTTTCTCTTTTTCTTCTTTTCTCCAAATCCATTATCAAATAAATTTTTCCAGCTTCACATAACTTCATATCTCCTGAAAATTCATCATGGATTGATTCTAGTACACCACTTGATAACAATTCTCCGACAATACTCCATGCAGCATCTTCTGAAATTTCAAATTTATAGGAGATTGTTGAAACTTTGGTGAAATACCCCTTCTTTGAGTTTCTTATAATGAACTGTTCTATTTTTTGCTCTTTTGTCAACGAAGGTTCTTTTTTAAATCTTCTAAATGATCTTCTCTCCGACAATGTTTTTTCCAGCTTTTTCTAGTATTTTAGTAATCACTTGGAATTGATTGTATCTGGATCGTTGTTCCCTGGCAAGTATTTGTCCCCTAAACGCTCTTTCATTCTATCATCAAATTCTTCTTGTAAACGGGTAAGATGCATTTCAGCTTCTGTCTCATCATCTGGAATTCCTGTGTCTACATCATAATTGAAACCTGTTGCAAGATGATAAAACTCTTCGAAGAATTCTTTACAGTCAATTACATCTGCTTTGGGATCTATTGAGACAACCAAACAATTTTCTTCAATTCTAAAATTAAGGCAAATCTCCTCTTCAATCATAATATCGGCCATTACAGCCATGAGATATGGTATGTATTGACTCTCAATCCTCCATTGCCCTTTGTTTACTATCCATAATTCGTTTCCATCTGTCAAATTATCAAAAGTTTGAACAGTTACATTCCTAATTTCTGAATCAGTAAATGCTAATTTTGACTTCCATGATTTTGCATCATAGTTTCCTGGTTGGGCATAAACAACATCAAATCTTATGTTTTCATTTATCTGCTCAAATTCCCATACTTGCTTGTTAGTCCACATGGGTGAAAATTCATCAATTAATTTTTTCGTCATCTGATCCAATGATATTTTTTTATTTTTCTGATGTTTATTCCTATCTTAAATTAATTAATTCCAGATTTGAGGTACTCTAATGTGCATTCTGCAAGTTCTTTGCCTGAATGCTTTTTTATGTCATGTCTACAATTTGGGCATTTACCTGTTTGTTCCTCATCATATTCCTCTCCGACTTGTTTCATACAACATTCCATTAATTCTGATGTAGAGTGTGATTCCATCAAAAGTTTGCATGTGGGACATTCAGTCAACTACAGATTTTTTCTTTGTTTAATTATTAATAAATTATATTTGATTTTTTTTGAAGTATCCTTGTGAATCTAGTTGATAAATTCAAAAACAAATTACGATGTACTTGTAATGATCTGGTAACTTTTGAAATCATTGATGACATTGAATGTGATTGGGGGAACCATGTGGTGATACAGTGTCCTAACTGTGAAGAACTGTTCAGTATTGATAATCAATGCCCTGCTTTTCAAAATATTTCAAAATTAGTACATTTTAACACTAAATTGTATTCCAAAGAGGAACTTGATATTTACGCCTCTCATACACATCCAAATTGAAATCTTTTGGTCACAGATAATTTGATAATCAAGGAATTTTGAGGTTTGTTTTCATAGGTATGATTTACAATATAATTACATCTTCAAAATTTCAGAGACTATCCAAATAACAAAATAAATCCAACTGCTAAAGCTGCAACAGAAATTCCCATAGTGATGTAAAATCTAGTATTCATTGATTATACTAAATTCTTCTAAAATTAATACGTAGGGGGAGAATCTCTTCTAATCTCTTGAATCCTGAAAAATGGTGTGAGTCTACTGTGTATTCAAAAACAATAATTATGCTACAATTTCTAGCAAGAATCGGAATATGGCTTCTTTTGAAGATGAGATGATGGATGTGATGAATAAGGCAGCCATTGCATTATTGCTTTCAGTGGGTCATAGAACTAAGCTCTTTGATGTTATGGCAAAACTCAAACCCTCAACCAGTCAAGATATTGCAACTGCTGCAAATCTTAATGGGCGATATGTCCGAGAGTGGCTAGGTGGTCTTGTCACTTCAAAAATTATTGATTATCAACCAGAATTTCAAAAATATTCCCTATCAAAAGAAAAGGCTCAATTTCTTACGCGACATAGTAATTACAACTTTGCATCATCAATGCAATGGATTCCAGCACTTGCATATGTTGAGGACCATATTGTTGACTGTTTTGAAAAAGGTGGCGGTGTTTCTTATGAATTATTTAATAGATTTCATACTGTCATGGCTGAAGAAAGCCAACAAACAGTTCTTCCTATATTGATTAATGAGATATTACCATTAATCCCAACTTTTGATAAACTAGAATCTGGAATTAAACTTCTAGATGTTGGATGCGGTAGTGGAAAAGCAATCAATTTAATGGCAAAGTCATTTCCAAATTCACACTTTACTGGTTATGATTTTTCATCTGAAGCAATACAGAATGCAAAAAATGAAGCAGAAAAACTTGAATTAAGTAATGTGATCTTTGAGAAACAAGACGCTGCATCTTTTTCTAAAGATTCACACTTTGATGTAATCACAGCGTTTGATGCAATACATGATCAAGCAAAGCCAGACAAGGTATTGGAAAATATCAAAAAATCTCTAAAACCTGAAGGAATATTTTTGATGCAAGATATTCGTGCGTCATCTAATCTTGAAAATAATATAGATAATTCTTTTGCACCTTATCTCTACACTGTATCTTGCTTACATTGCATGACGGTATCACTTGCATTAGAAGGAAAAGGTTTGGGTGCAATGTGGGGAAAAGAGCTTGCAACTCAGATGTTAATTGATGCGGGTTTTTCTAGTGTTCAAGTCAAAGAGATTGCCCATGATCCAATGAACTATTACTATATTTCAAAATCTTAGAAATTCAAGTCTGTCTTTCCAACTCAATCTCAAAAATGTGCAAGGTAAGTCTATCTGAATTAATTCTGGGATGATTACTCTGATAAAAGGGCCTTTGCCTCAAAGAATCCTGCCAATTCCTTTGAAATTCGGTCTGAGAATATGCCTAAAATCTCAAAATCTGATGGTGAAAACTGCTTTGTACTAAACAAGGCTATCACTGCAATCACCTTTCTATCATAAATTAGTGGGTATCCTGCAAATGATTTGAGTTTCTCTTTTTTTGCCCAATCGTGATGTTTTATCCGTGGATCATGAACAACATCATTTGAGACAATTGGTTTTTTTGTAGTGACTATCGCTCCAATTTTCAATGACTTTATTGGAATCTTGGAAAACTCTCCATTGATATTTTTGTATTTCCCTGCACTGAATCGTAAAACCAATGATTTTTCAGATTTGTCTACAAACCAAACCCTGGCAAATTTTGCGTCAAAGTATCTTACAAGATTTTCTACAGTTTCCTGTAGTCTCTCATTTAGTGTATTGTATTTTTTTATTCTTTGAAGTATTTTGAAAGCTTGAAGTTTTTTTTCTTTGATCTGTTCTTGATCATATATGGTGTACGGTGAACTCTTTATCAAATTTGATTCATAAGATCTATAATCTGAAATTAATTCCGAAAATTTGTTTAAAAAATTGTTTGTCTCCAAGTCATATTGTTCTACAGAATCAAATACAAAATGACATATCCAGTCAAAATCCCCATTCAGTTTACTGGAATACATGCAAAAGTGAGATTCATTTACGTACTCAGTTAGCCTGGTGATTAACTCGGGAGTATTTTTTGTGAACTTGAATTTTAAAATGATTGTACGATTAACTTTTTCTGAAATCAATTCTGGGTTTAGTGTGGCATGATATCCTAGTATTGTTTTATTTTTTTCCAATTTTTGCAGTCGATGTCTTATACCTCTATCTGTTATTTGATAGTCCATGTTTTGCAAAATCTTTCTGATTTCCTGAGATGATTTTCTGGCATTTTTTCCTAATTCTGTTAGGATAATTTTGTCGATGTCATCTACCATGTTTTAGATACTAGTTGCTGTTAATTATGAATTTCCAATCTGGACATATTCTGATAATTTTTGTTATTATTGCCTGACTTTGTTTCCAGTTTGGACATTTCTGATGGAGATTTTTTCCACGAACAATATATTTATCATTGTTTATAACTTGATATGAAATATCACATTTTGAATTCTCTGTATGTGAAGAAACCTAAGAAGGATCTCAGTTTAGGCGATGTATTGCTGATTTTTTATGGGTACATGAAAACAATTTACTTGAGAATATTCACATTATTCCAGTTCGTTTCTGGGAGAAGATGTTAAATGATTTTAAGAAAAACCTGTCTAAAATGTGGATCTCAAAATATTGAGTTTGATGACGATAAATTTTCCTGTAACTCTTGTGGTTTGTTTTTTTGTTGTTTTGGAGGTCAAAAATGAAAAATTTTGGCTATTCCATAACTGCAATGTTGGTTACGATTTTATCTTTTTTTGTTATTGTTGATTCATTTGATGATGCTGTTGCTTATGATTCAAAGAAAAATCCTGACACTTCTCCTGGAATTATCATAAATCAATTAAACGAATATTCTAATTATGTTCATTTTCAGCCTGAATGGAAAAGCTATCCTAGAAACGTAATAGTTGATGTTTCTACTTCCTGGAACCGAGAAATCATTCCCGGTCAAGAAGAAAAACCAGACGTTTCAAAACATGGTGCTAAACAAAGACAAAATACCCTCCAATATGTCAATGACAAGCCTGTAGTTGCAGTACAATATGACTATAGGAATTGTCAATCACAATGGTTTCATTACGCAAAGACGGGATTAGACTTTTTTAGAAATCAACTTGAATTATTTGAAGAAAATAAATCTATTCCAAACCTGACTTATTCAGATGACTCACAAAAACAAAAACTAGAAAATGGGTTTGCACAGTTTGTTCCAATTTGCACATCAAAAGAATCCACAAGCTATGATTATACAGTATCAATAAATGATGACACAATAGGATTTGATGTATATTTTGTACCATCATATGCCCAGCAGTGGAATTACTTTTCGCATTCTAAAATCTTTGAATACTATGATGAAGATGGCTGTTATGCAAATAACTATCAACAATTTTCAGGTAAATGCCATAATGTAGACAAGAATGCCGGATTGTTAATAGTAATCCCTGATGAACTGTCTAGACCCATGACGGAAATTTCAGTTAAATTAACAGAGACTTAATCGGCATTCATCTTTATACACAATTGGTAATTTGACATCTTTTGCTACTGGATATGTTATGCCTTATTGCCTGACTTTTCTTTTATTCATCCTCATCATAATCTCTTCTTGCTGGTCGAATTGGGATATACATGACAGTCAACAAGAAATGTTTGGAAATTTAATATTTAGGCCTCACTGAGAACTTGTTCATCGGTGATTTAAACAAATTTTGAAAAACAGATCCATGGATGAATTTCATTACGACAAAAATCCCCACTTTGTGAAGTTAAGATGTGGCTGTCTGCTTCATGAAGATTCAGGAGAATTGCATGAGGAATGCCTGCCTCATGGGCAAGCACATTTCATGCATTAATCCTATTTCTTTTCATTTAGAATTTTTATTGAAAATACTTGAGGGTTCAAGTACGGATCATCCCAAAAATATCTATTACAATCATGAGCATTCTAGATATAGATGTCATTTTGGATAACATAACTTGGGTTAAATTATCTGAAAATTATGATCAATCTTAAATATTATTTTGACGTATGTATATCAACGAGAAATCTGTTGCTCTGCGTCGTAGAGTAATGGTTTGGAAAACATTTCATGTTAGGTAGACGTCCTAGAACCATGTTTTCCATGTTATCTCGTTGTTGATAATTTCAAACATCTTTGTAAAACCATTTTTTAGCAAAGTTTTGATTATTAAATATCATTACATTAACAATAAAAAATTTTGAACGAATTATAATCTGTTTTTAATATTTGCCAATAAAAATAGTAATCCAATGTTTAGATGTCAGAATTCTGACGCCACTTGTAATGTTTAAGTTATTTTTAACATCTATTATTATGATTCAACTATACAAGAACAACCACCATTTTAGGGATAAAATAGATGCATGTAGACATGAGAGTGATTTCTAGATCTGAAAATAGAATTTGAGAGTTATAACTGATTTTAACATAATTTTCATATGATTCGAATAGATGCATATCTTCCAAATAATGATGTTATGGCAATTAGTGAAGCACTAAAAAAGATAGATGTTGATGGTCTGACTGTTGTCAAAAAAAGAGGTATAGGAAAAGCATTGAAGAGGAGAAATGATAACAGTTGACTGCTCCAATGCACTTGCAATAAAAGACAAACTGCTAGTTTATGTTGCTGACAAGCTAGAGGCACTTCCCATTCTAAAATCAGGCAAATTCATCCTTGATTCTATGGATGATACTCATACGATTGACAATCTGGATGTCATATCTGCCATTACGGAATTTCTAGAATCAGCAAACTTGAAGGATCATTTTCAGATAATTCCAATAGATGACAACATCAAGATAGAGCCACTTGAAGGCAAAGAGATGAAAGAAAGACTAGAAAAAATTTCCAAGCCAAACAATAACCCATTCTTTGAGTGCACCCACTGCGGATTCATGACTCTGTACGAGGAAGAACTGAGAATTCACAGGCTGATTCACTACATTTGAGAACCAGGACATTTTCTTCTCTAATTTTAAATAGCAAAATTCTCAAATTTTTTGTGTGACTAGATATCACAACAAAAAGTCTGTCGGATTGACTGCCATAATGGCTCTGATTGTCTTGATGGCAATGGGTGTAGA
>Ga0224507_10000476_pt1 | contig 15755 bp, 12 predicted proteins | sample SF_Jan12_sed_USG_3_FD_170159 | JGI IMG/M metagenome (GOLD analysis project Ga0224507, IMG submission 170159) | Sediment microbial communities from San Francisco Bay, California, United States - SF_Jan12_sed_USGS_13 | ecosystem: Environmental > Aquatic > Marine > Sediment | place: USA... | reverse complement strand
ATTGTGCCATGCCTTGCGCAACAGAAAACGAAATAAATGAAAAAGACGCGGAAAATTTGCTTAAAGGTGGGGTTCGTCTTGTTTCCGAGGGGGCTAATATGCCTTCTGTGCCGGGGGCTGTGAACATATTCCTTGATGCCGGAATTTTATATGGACCGGGAAAAGCCGCCAATGCCGGAGGTGTTGCGGTTTCTGGTTTGGAGATGGCCCAAAATTCCATGCGGCTCAGTTGGCCTGCGGAAGAAGTGGATGCGCGTCTTAGGCACATTGTTAAGTCTATCCATAAAACGTGTCTCCATGCTGGAGAGGAATATGGTGTGAAAGGTAATTATTTAGCTGGAGCGAATATTGCAAGCTTTATTAAGGTTGTCAATGCCATGCTCGATCAAGGGTTAGTGTAAGACTTATGGGTAATTTCTTCAATGCATGAGTGTAACGATTATGTCAATACATGAAGAGTCGAAACATCTTGCCTCGGAAAGCAGTCTCGCCAGATATTTCGGTGACATTAGTGTAGATTGCCCTTATGGGTTAAACAAAGAGGCTGTTTATTACCAGGCGCGATTTGGATCTATTAGGGAGGAGTCTCTTGATTTTTTCCTTGATCAAGGATACAGGAGAAATGGTAATTATCTCTACACCATGCATTGCCCTGAATGCCATAGTTGCGTACCCATTAGGTTACCTGTGGAGGAGTTTCGGCCCAATAGAAGTCAACAGAGAGTAATGCGCAAAAATGATGATATCTCTTTTGGAATGGCACCTCTCCAAATGTCGCAGGAAAATCTTCAGCTTTTAGATAAGTTTTTAGACAAACGCTTCCCTATGTGCAAGTCTAATGCCCTAAGTTATTACAGTAGTTTTTTTCTGGGCAACCTCACCAGAAGTTTTGAAATTCGTTATCGTCTTGGCGATGAGTTGCTTGGGGTTTCCATCGTAGACTTCTCAGATAATTGGCTTAATGCAGTCTACTTTTATTTTGATCCTGCTGAAAAAAAGCGCAGTTTAGGGACCTTTAATATCCTAACTTTGATTAACTTCTGTCAACAATATGATATAGGAAAACTTTACCTTGGTTATTGGATAGAAAATATATCAGCTATGACTTACAAATCGAATTTCAATCCCCACGAGCTTCGACTGGATAATAATTGGCAAAAAATAGATAAACGATCTTAAACAAGATCATTGATTGCCAGAGCAACTGAAGTGAATCTGCTTTTATTTGTAGGCTACTTATTGTAAAATTAAACAATTATCTAACAGCTAGTTACCTTTATGAATTACATAAAGGTGTTTGATGCCTATGCAACAGTACCTGATCACAGGATTTATAATTAACTAATTTAATACAACGCGAGATAGTAAGTGGTTGTAAGTTTTTCAGATTTTTGTATGGGGCAGGGGCTACCGCATGAAAATGAATTATCTGTGACCACTTACACGTAAAGAGCTATTTGTTATTTAAAGAAGCGGGCCCACTAGAAGGGCACAATTTTCTAAAAAACGACGCCCGATGGTTCTTTTTTGCAACATTTTGAAATCCAGACAGTGCGCAGCACTGATATATTCTTCCTGTAATTCTCTAAGTTCACGAGTGAAATTTGCATCATAGATAAATAGCGTTAACTCGAAATTTAGCCAAAAGCTGCGCATATCAAGATTAACTGAACCTATCAGACTGAAACTTCTGTCCACTGTGATGGTTTTAGCATGCAGTAAGCCTTTTTTAAAGAGCATCACCTTTACACCAGCCATAATCAACTCGCCGTAACGAGCCCTACTGGCATAGTGCACCAAAGTGGAGTCTATTTTCTCCGGTACAATAATTGTCACTTGCACATCACGTTGGGCCGCCGACTTTAGAGCTGCGAGAATAGCATTATCTGGTACGAAATAGGGGGTGGTAAGGACCAGTTCCTCTCTAGCTGCATAAATAGTGGTAAGGAGAAGATTATGAATGGCATCCTCAGGGTAACCCGGTCCAGATGGTGCAAGTTGCACGAGGGCATTTCCGGCACGCTCCACAGGATGGATATCAGAACTTTTTATAGCTTCATCAAGTGAGATATCGTTTTCTAAATACCAATCATAGAGAAAAGCCGCGCTTATAACCTCTACCACTGGGCCGGTCACTCGTATCATGGTATCAACCCATTGCCCCACTCCTTCATCTTGTTTGAAAATAATGGGATCCACTAAGTTTTGACTGCCACTGTAACCGATATTTCCATCAATAATAACAATTTTCCGATGATTTCTCAGATCAATACGCATGAAAAGTGCTCGCAAAATTCCAGCTGGCAGAGCTTCTATTATATTTATGCCGTTTTCTCGCATGGAGGTAATGAGCTTGCTCTTTAAAAACTTATCGCTGCCAATGGAATCGAGTAAAATCCGGCAATGCACCCCCCTTAAGGAGGCTCGAATTAGTGCGTTGACTACCTCATCTGCTACCCCTCCCTCGGTCCATATGTAAAATTCTAGGTAACAGCTTGAACGAGATTTATCTATATCATTAATTAGTTGAGATAGGAAATCATCTGCTTTGGAGATAAGGGTAAGATTATTACCCGGCATGGTCGGAAGTCCCATAGTAGAGAGGGCCAATCGGTGAAGTGGTTCACATTCTGGATTAATTTTAAACCAGTCGATATAGTGACGTTCGAGCAGTCCGGCAACCCATGTTTTTAAAATATGGATTTCAGAGGCTGCCCTGCGAACACGTTTCTGGCCAAGTCTGTTTTCTCCGAAAAGAAGATAGATAAAAGCGCCTGCAAAGGGAATGAGAAGAATAACCACAAGCCAGGCCAGAGATTCGCTTGCCGTTTTTTTTCGCATAATAACCCGTATGGAAAGGCCAATTCGAATAGCAAGGTCAGCGAGATAAAGAGAACTTGTGAGGGTCCAATAGACTGTGTCCATAGATAGGTCCGCACTCTTGTTAAACTACTGAAACAGTAGAGGAAAGAAAAATATATTTCACCATAATAGTTAATTTAACTATTATTTAATAACTGCTCAATAGAAAATCATGTTACATGGTAAATTTTATTATTCATCTTTAGTGGTTGAAATGTTTTTTATATTAATAAACTAAATTATTGGTTGAGGGGTTCAAGTTGCCAGCTTGGTGGGTAATGGGTAGCGGGAAATAGTTCTCTAGCTTCTAAAAGCATTTCGATCCATTCTTTTCTCCTATATCGATCAGAAAGATGAAATAATATCAGATTTCCAACTTCAGCTTGGCTTGCCAATTGAGCAGACAATACAGTGGTCATATGGAAATTCTTATGTGCAAGATCAAGATCAGAATGCCGATATTGCCCTTCACAGATAACGGTTTTGCACCCTCTCAAAATGACTGCCAACTCTGCAATTGTTTTGTCGTCGAGTAAAAAATCAGTAAGATAGGCGATGGAGTCGCCCTTAGTTTCCACCAGAAGTGCTTCTTGTAGGGTCGCCATTGAATGGGAAACACCATTGATCAAAACATTTTCAGTTAAATCTGATGAATTTTTTACCTGATTTATCCATGGACCAGGCGATAACCCCATCTGCTCTAGACGATCTGTGTCGATGTTGCGGCGCGTTTTTTCACGAACTACATAGGCGATAGAAGGAGTGCGATGGTTCATTACATAGGCCTCAATTACGTACTTGGGACGGTCAATTAGCAGGTGTTGTTTTACCGTGCACTCCTCAATATGTATTTTTGCAAATGCTTCGGCTAATTCTAAACGGATTGTTGAGGTACCCTCTTTTTCTATATCAGTGACCCTCCAGGTTCCGCTCATTTTTGTGTTCAAATTCCAAAGAAAACCTTGAAACCTATGTTGAATGATTCGTCCGGTACCCGATGGTCCCCAAATATGGTTAGGCTTGTTTTTTCGATTAAAAACACACCGGAAATAGTTATCAAATCCTCCAATATGGTCCATATGAAGGTGCGAAAACAATAGGTAGTCTATTGCTGAAATCTCAGAAAATGAAAGCCCATTTAAACAACCGTCTCCACAATCAAATAGAAGTCTCTCAATTGATTGGCCTGAATCGATACGGACCAAAAGTGCATTATCTCGCCCTGGAGCGCCTAATATGTCAAATGTAATACCCATATTATTTGTTTAACCGTTGATGAAATAGCTTGTAGCGTTGATATTATGCAAATGCAGTATTTGTTTAACGATGTTATGGAGTGTTCATCTGTTTACATGCACACTCGATGGCTTGGTTATAACAATGATTATTCTTAATTATTTTTTGTTCCATGAGATAAAAGTTTATCATTTTGTTTTCTCTTCGACAATATGATTGTCCTCATTAGATAGATTAATATTCCATCTTTAACTAAAAGGTGAATATATCGTAACCGTTCACCGGGTTGTATAAAAGAGTTCCATAACATTGGCTTGTTAAGCGTTTACCAGTGCTGCGCATGTGTGCAAGCAGGCCGGTGAGCTATAGTTAATCCTATGTGAATCCGGTCTGATCGCGCGCAGGCGTAGTGCTGGTGAACGATTATGATATATCGTGGCGGAAATTTGAATCAGGCCCGAATATACATATCCATATGGTTTGTAACTTATTGATTCAATACAGTGTAGGATTATAAATGATTGTAGGCTCTCCACTTTCAAACGGTTTCCGTCTCTTTTAATCATTTGCTGATTCGGTTATTATAAAAAAAATATATTTTATAGACTTTCAACTAATAGCTCCTCTCAATAAAAATATTAGCATCGACATATTTTAGCTAAGGTGGACATGAAATTAAAACAAGATTCTTTAAAAGATCAGCTGCGTACTTACACAACATCTTCCAGTATTTTTAACTTTTTATTTCAAGATATTATAGGGTCATTTCCCTTTGAGCAGGCGGCATTATGTATTTTTGAGGATGACGAACTGATTTGGTTCCGCCAACACAATCTTGAAAAAGAAGCCTATCTGTTAACTACCACTGATCATATATTTGATATCAAGAAATATTTAAATAATATCGAGAGAAAATCAACTATATTACTTAATGATTCATCAGAAGGATTTTTAGAAATTTTTAAAAATCGCTTCAACCAGTTGCTCATTTATACTATCCGTCGTGGCGAGGAAATAATTGGAGGCTTTCTGGTCGGTGTTACCGGAGAAAAGTATCCCGAAGAGTTTCGACATATTTCATCATATTTTAATGAAGTATCTGAAGCCATAAGACATAAGGTTATTTTTAAATCAGAAACAAAGCTTCTTAAAGAAAGCTGCCGGCGACGTTTTGCGTTTGGATCACTGGTCGGAAAAAGCCCTGCAATGCATAAAGTCTATGATATGGTAGAGGATATTGCAGGGTCTGACATCTCAATTCTCATTGAAGGAGAAACCGGTACCGGAAAAGAGTTGTTGGCCAAAACAATTCATACCAAAAGCCACCGCCGCAACGGTCCGTTTGTCAGAGCGTTTTGTTCAGCCTATACCGAATCTCTCATTCACAGTGAACTCTTTGGTCATGAGAAAGGTTCTTTTACCGGTGCATCAAAGCAAAAAAAGGGTCGTTTTGAATTAGCTGAAAACGGAACTCTTTTTCTAGATGAAATTGGGGAAATTAACCCGGCAACCCAGGTCCTTCTGTTGCGGTTTCTCGAAACAAAAGAATTTGAACGGGTAGGGGGGGAGATGACCCAGACCAGTAATGCTCGAATCGTTGCTGCTACCAATCGTGATCTTCAAAAGAGGGTGCAACAAGGTAAGTTTCGCCAGGATCTCTATTTTAGACTCAATGCAGTAACTATTACTCTTCCCTCTTTACGTGAAAAAATTGTAGATCTTCCCTTACTGATAAAACATTTTCTGCATCAATTCTGTCGAGAAAACGGAAAAATGGTCACCGGTATTTCCCCTGAGGTAATGAGAGTTTTTGAACAATATGTTTGGCCGGGAAATGTGCGTGAATTAAAAGGAGTTCTTGAAAGAGGCTTTTTTTTAACAAATCACCTGCAAATAGAACTGGAACACCTTCCTTCCCATCTTCTTGAACCTGAGAGTAATAAGGAGACTATAACTAATAGTCCTATTGAAAAGGAAAAAGAACATATTCTCTCTGCGTTGAAACAATGTGGTGGCAATAAAAAAGCGACAGCACAGCTGCTTGGTATTTCACGTCCAACTTTGTATCAAAAAATTAAACGATTCGACCTGGTATGCTGAATCTTACAATAGGTAAGATTTACAATCTTTTTCTGAAAATAATATTATCCTTCACTTTTTTACACTTCTTTACACATCTTTACACATACAGCTTTACATTCGTTAATTTGAAAAATTTATTTTCTCATCATAAAAAATTTTAATTCTTTTTTTCGTTATTAAATATAGGTAGTTAAGGATATGCGATTAGAGCTAATAATGGTTACCGATGAATCGGCACATTAGTTGCTAATATTAGCCATGTTACTTCTGTTGGAATACGATTGTTAATCGCAGCTGATAAAATTTTTGGCAACATATTTATCACTCTCATAATTGGGATAAATGATATAATAGAGCAACATCCTAAAACTTAAGATAAATCAATAATGGAAAATAAGATACGTTAATTATGGTAATTGAAAAAGGGGCTACAACCAAGATAGGTAGTGTTGTTAATAAGTTTGACTCTCAAGTTAAATCAAAGGCTGCTGCTAAGCGAATCGAAAAAGTTAAAAGCTTAATGAAAAAAAAGGATAAGGATAGGCTCATTGAGCATGCACTTCTCAAACATTATAATGCCGAGGAGTTAAAACCTTACCAAGCTGAACTAATAAAACTACAAAATCATTTGGAACGAACCGGCAAGAAGTTAATTATACTTTTTGAAGGTCGAGACGCTTCAGGTAAAGGGGGCACCATTCGCAGGGTCACCCGCTATATGAATGAAAAAAGATATCGCACTGTGGCTTTAGGAAAGCCAAGCAACGATCAAAAGACTGAACTACACATGAAACGATATATTGAACAATTTCCGCGGGCAGGAGAAATAGTTCTGTTTGATCGCAGCTGGTATAATCGAGCTATGGTAGAACCGGTTATGGGATTTTGTACTCAAAAACAATATCAAAGATTTATGAGAAAAGTGGTTTTGTATGAACAAAACTTTTTAGGTGATAACGGAAAGACAATATTACTAAAATTGTATTATTCGGTAAGTAAGGATGAGCAGGCTAGAAGATTTGAAAGGCGCAAAAATGATCCTTTACGCCAGTGGAAGTTGAGCGAGGTTGATTTACAGGCCCAAGAGCTTTGGGATGACTTCACCGAGAAAAAATATCAATTGCTTCGAAAAACACATACCAAGAATACGCCATGGTATATTGTTCGGTCGGATGATAAACATTTGGCTCGTTTAGAAACAATAAAGCTTATTCTTAATTTGGTTAAATATGTAGGGAGAGCCAGAAAGCTCAATTATCAACCTGACCCAGATATTATCATCTCTGGGGACAAAGAGATGAAACTTATGCGTAAGGAACGGAAAAAATATGGTAAGTTTCTTAGTTAAGAATCACGAAAATGATGGTGATTAATAGCGTAAGTGTTCATCAGTATCACGTCGGCGCGCGACCAGGCCGAATTCACATAGAATTAATTATATTACATACATCCGCAGCACTGGTAAATGCTTACTAGCCGATGCTGTAGAACTTTTCTTTTTAACCCGGTGAACGGCTACTTGATGGTTTTAGTCTTGTAAGGTAAGTGGTCACAGGTATCTACATAGTTTTTACTAGATCTGAATTAGATATATCATACTGAGTTTAGTCTAAATATAAAGGTTGCTAATTATGAAAAATAACAAGAAAAAAGAACCAAAAAATAAGAAAAAAACTCAAAAAAGCAAGCCAACAATTATAAGTGAACCAGAGCTTGCTCCCAAGAGAAAATTAGTTGAATTTACCGCCTTTAAAAATATAGACAATAAGAAATCAAAAAAGCATACAAAGCTATGGATTAAATCAAAAGTTCTTGATTACGAAGTGGAACTTCATCGTCTACAAATTGAATTATTGAAATATCAAAAACATATTAAGGATAATGGATTGCGGGTTTTAATTCTTTTTGAGGGTCGTGATGCGGCTGGCAAAGGGGGGACCATTAAAAGAATCATGCAACACATTAATCCTCGTGGAGCAAGAGTTGTGGCCTTGGAGAAACCCAGCGATATTGAGGTCACCCAATGGTATTTCCAACGTTATGTTCAACACCTTCCACATGCCAGTGAAATGGTGCTTTTTGACCGTAGTTGGTACAATCGGGCCATGGTTGAGCCAGTCATGGGCTTTTGTTCGGATGAACAAAATAAGCGGTTTTTAAAAGATGTTCCCATGTTTGAGGAAATGTTGGTTAAAGACGGAATTATTTTGATGAAATACTTTTTTTCCGTGTCCAAGGAAGAGCAAATGAAACGTTTTGAATCACGTAAAACGGATCCTTTAAAACACTTTAAAATTTCACCTGTTGACATGCAGGCCCAGGACCTTTGGGATCAATACACGATTCGAAAATTTCAGATGCTTACTGAAACTAACCGTACGCTCTCCCCATGGACGATTATCCGGTCAACTAATAAGAAAAGAGCGCGGATTAACTGCATTAAACACCTATTATCCACTGTCGATTACAAAGATAAAATTTCAGCAAAACATTTAATACCTGATCCGAGCATTGTGATTTCCGGAATTGATGAGCTGAAATACATGGAAGATAATCTCATGAGCTCCAGCACTCTGCCTGGCTAATTTGAGAATTTCCGTAAGTGGTCACAGGCACCTCAGATTCGCACTGTATTAAATCAGCTAGTTACGAACCCTTGGACCAGGTACAAATTTCCTTCTATTTTTAATTAAGAAGCCGATAGTTAAAGGATAACATATCCCTTAACTATCGAACAGTTAAGTATCAAATAATATTATTAGGAGTTTATTATGAGTAATGTAGAAAAACTTGAAAAGCAGAAAAAAAAGCTGAAAAAAAGTCTTAAAAAACTGCAAGGGCAGATTGATGATGCAAAAAAAGAAGCTAAAAAAGCGGCTAAAGTAGCAGCTAAAAGGAAAGAAGCCAAAAAATCCAGAAAAAAAGCTGACCGGAAAGCTGCCAAAAACAACGTTAAGGGGTCTGATAAAACCGAAGCCTAAAAACTTGACGAAAGATAGAGAGTCCGGCTAGTTGACGAAAGAGTTAATCGGATTCTGGAAGCCATGTGGTATGGATAGGGCAATCCTTATGATCGCCCTATCCGGGGATAATCGTCGGTCCGGTGACGCTGGATATGATTTAGTGTTAAATTACTGTTTGTTGTTATTGTATATTTCATCTAGCTATCGTAATCATTCACCGGGTTAAAAAGAAAAGTTCCCCAATATTGGTCTAGTAAGCATTTAACAGTGCTGCGGATGTGTACAAGCAGGCCGGTGAGCTATAAACCCTATGTAGAACCGGGCCTGATCGCGCGCAGATGTGGTACAGGTGAACATTTACTCGCTATCATTATTTATGAGTATCATAAATTGTGCTGGAATTCTTTGATCCTAATAGCCTAATTTTTTTCTATATTTTAGACAAAGTAGCCAGGTTCAAGTTTGTAGTAATTTCATTGGCAATATCTTCAGTTTGACGACCGGCTACATCGATAATGATATTTGCCTTAGCGGTGTAGAGTGGTTGTCGCGTATTAAAAAGTTTTTCTGCTTGTTTAGGATCTTGGAAAAGAGGTCGTTTTTTCATTCTTTTCTTTGCGTTTGGGTGAGTAAGCATTTCGCTTAAAATTGTCTCAAAATCGGATTTTAGAAAAACTACGGTTCCTATTCTGTCTAAATTCTCAACCGCAAAAAAACCGCCCCCTGTGGAAATGATTGTATTAGAAACATGCAGTTCCAGCCAATTTCCAACTTTCTGTTCAAGATTTCGAAAGTAAGACTCGCCTTCATTCTTAAATATTTTCTTAATCTTTGTATTTTCAAAACTTTCTATGAGATCATCAGTATCTAAAATAAAATAACCGGTCCTCGCTGCCAATTCTCTGGCCAACCGTCCTTTTCCAACACCCATAAATCCAATGAGAAGAATATTGTTTGCCATAATGTATTAACCTGGTTTTTAAATTTATTTCAGAATTTAGAGAAACCATGCAAAATGCGACAAAAACCGCCCATACGCATATTGCCTGCTTTATCCAAGCATGCATTATTAATGACTAATTTATAGGTTATTGTTTACTTGCTCCGGTATGTTTTTCCTTTGCAAGGCTACTTCATTGATGGAATCTTGCTGAACTTCTTTCCACGATTCTGAATTCATCCGATTTCCGATTAGAGACTCCTGAAAAGTTTGAATTACTGCCTGACATGATTTTTCCAACTCATTGGCCACAATTTTTGTATTTATATTTTTAATAAGATTGTTGTTTCCCATAGGGTCTTTATCCAAATCATAAAGTCCAAGGCTTGTAATACCGTCGAACTTAAGGACATATCCGTCTTTGATATATTGATATATTCCGGAGGGGTAACTTATGGAAAAATGGTCAGTACGAGTATCGAAAACACTTTTTCCCAAAGAAAAAAACGGTTCGTCATAATGTAAATAATCTAATATTGAAGGCATGATATCTAGTTGCTGGGTGATCTGCTCGGAAGCACCTACCAGGGTCTTATCGGAAGGGGAGTAAAACAGTAACGGTATATCATATTTGCCGAGATCAGAACGATAATAGGGTAGTGCTCCGTACATGGTGTGATCAGCCACAATGACAAAGAGCGTATTTTGGTACCAATCCATTTTGGCACTGGTCTCAAAAAAGCGTTGCAGGGCTAAGTCGGCATATTGAATGGTTCTATGCATGGGATGAATACTTTCAGGGAAACGTTCATGGTATTTTTCCGGAATGGCAAAGGGCTCATGGGAGGTCACCGAGTAGAAAGTGGCAAAAAACGGCTCTTTCATTTCGTCTACCCGACCGGCAAAGAATTGAAAAAACGGTTCATCGTAAATTCCCCAGGTTCCATCATAATCCTCCCGGTTCGGATATTCATCCATCCCTATATATTCTTTATATCCGGCAGTACGACAAAAAGAATTAAAATCCATGGTACCGTTTTGACCACCATGAAAAAATGAAGTGTGGTATCCTTTCTTATTGAGCACTGAGGCCAGACTCTCAATGGTGTTGGTGGAGTATATGGATTTAATATAGGTGGTATGCATTAAGGGAGGAATATTTGCAATTATGGCTGGGATGGCATCCTGGGATTTCTTAGCGTTGGCAAAGGTGTTTTTATAAAACATTCCTTTCTTAACAAAATCATTAAAAAAGGGTGCTAAATCAGCTCGTTTACCGTAGGGAGGTTCCATATACTCTTTGGATAAACTCTCCATGATAATAAGCACCACGTTTTTCCCGGAAAATGGTTTTTCTGGATTATAGAAATTCCGTTTAGGAGTGTAAATATCAGCAAGTTCCTTTTTTGAATAATATGTCATCTGGGTGACATTATCTTTTCCAATAGTCCGGTATATGGAAAAGGGCGTGTTCAGAGCTAACGCAGAGTTACGAGCGCCCACCATTTGAGCAGCGGTAATGAGAGAGATGGGTGATCCGTATTGGAAACCGCCGCGAACCCCGATCACCGATGCGCCTACGATGAGTATAAAGACAAAGGTCTGTAATGGATAAAACTGCCAGGTTATTTTTTGCGGCAGGCTGATCGGTGGTATTTTACGATACCCAATAACCAAGCAGTAAACCAAAATAAGGTAGAGTAGGGCGACATGCCAAAAATCAAGAATATAGCGGGGAATAAAGGAAATCACATCTGGACTGCTGGCCACAACAGAAAAAATGTCACTGGTTGAGCGTTTATTTATAAAGGGATAGTAGGCTACATCCACCAAGTTCATCATCAAGGCTAAACTATTGGTTATCACAAAGAGAATAAATAAAAGATAGCCATAATATTTGCGGTTAAGAAAGGGGTGGGGCAAGGTAGCTAAAATTATAAAAAGTGCATTAACCACCACTGCACCGGCGATATCAAAACGAAGGCCCAGAAAAAGTACCTTGATAAGTTCCCAGGGGCTCAACCATTCAAAAAATTCTCGGTTGAAGAGAAAAAAGATTACTCGACAGGTCAAAAACAAGGCCAATATCAGCCCGAAGCGCACAAGTAACCGAGATAAATTAGTAATAATATATTTAAGCATATTTATAGATCATCTTTATATTTATAAGTTGAAAAATATTAGTTAGAAAATAATTATCTTACTATCTGAAAAATGTAAATATTTTTTATTTTATCCTAAGGTGTGACTAAAGGCTTTTATTATTAAAAAGTGTTGGGTTGGTGGGTCATGAGGTGGTAGCATCTGATAGTGACAGGGTATGAAGTGAATATAGGCCCCCCCCATGGCCGTTAGGCAAATTTTAACAACAGCAAGTTATTGCAATGCAAAATGAACTTGCATCTTGCTGTGCGCTGTAGGGGCACCCCTTGTGGGTGCCCGCTGAGTTAATTGAAAGAGTAGAATATCATTATTTGTATATTAATTGTCATCAACAGGTAAGTTCCTGTAGTTTAAGTTGATTAAGCCGGGCACCCACAAGGGGTGCCCCTACAGTTCGAGATAGGCTATAAGTTTTTTTTACAATGCAATACCAATACATTATCCGAATTAGCCAGAAGGTTATGGCACCCCCCTGTGGGTGCCCGACTGAACCTATAAAAACCTTTTAAATATAAATATTAACAATATAACAAATGACCACTACCCACAATTTTTGACTAAAAAATACTCCACTCAGGCAAAAGATCCATGCTGTATATATTAATTGTTTTTCTCGCAATCGCTCATAACGCCATGGCAGGAGAGCTGACCGCCGAAATATCAAAAATACCCTTGGAAATATCCTTTGCTCAGGGTAATGGTGGCTCCATAATAGCAACGGATGTGGATAATAACGGCAGCTACGACCTGATAGTGACCGAGCGGGGATATATCGGGGCTTATGCTACAAATGGCAAACTGCTCTGGTCGCGGCGACTGGACATCAGGCTGAGTGAACATGCAGAGATTCACGGCTTACCAGGCCTGCATGGGCCGGGGGTACAAGCGGGGGACATTAATGGTGACGGGAAAATCGAAGTACTGTTTTTAGACCAGGAAAGCAGAGTTCGAGTATTGCGGGGTGATACCGGCCAGGATTTATGGTCGATTAAATTAGAGCCGCCCTCTGGTGCTAAACAGTGGGAGCATTTGGTTATCGCCAACTTTCGTGGCAAAGGGGATAGAGATTTATTACTGCAAGCCACCAATAAAATGGGCTACCGCATGGGAAGATATATTGGAGCCTATAGCCTAGAATCATTACAGGCTGGCAAGAGGGTACCTCTTTGGCAACGGGATGATTTCGGGGCATGCGCCCATAGCGGGGCCAGAGTGGCAGACCTGGATGGTGATGGTCGGGATGAAGTCCTCGGGGCAACCATCCTGAGCCCAGAGGGAAATATTTTGGTTAAGGTAGATATACAAGGACACCTGGACAGTTTAACGGTTGCGGATGTACGTTCGGATTTTCCCGGTCTGGAGGTGGTGATGCTGGAAGAGGGGATATTGAACCGAATTTTCTTGGTGGGGCATGGTGGGGTTATCTGGAATACCGCCCATAAAAAACGACTGGAACCGCAAAACAGCGTGGTGGGGCACTTCACAAACGAAAGGACCAATATGCAGATCTGGTGTCGCAGTCGACAAAACACCTACCAAACCCCTTTTGTGTTCAACGGCTACGGTCATTTATTCGCCGAATATATCATGAATGATGTTATCCCCCCTGACTGGAGCACCACGGGCATTGAAGAGATCAGCCCAATCCATTGGACCGGTAAAAAACATCACTTGGCCTGTGCCAAGGAGCGTCATAAAGCTGATGATGTAACTATTTTTGACCCCATCAGCGGTAGATTTATGCTACGTATTCATGAAAAGGCTTCCCGCCTTTATGTGGCCGACATTTTAGGAGATTGGCGAGAAGAAATCATCGTGGCCAATGAAAACCAACTCCACATCTACTCCAATCCTCAAATAAATCCTCGACCAGGCCAACCTCCACTGTGGTCTCAACCCCACTACCGCCGTAGTAAAATGACTTGGAATTATTATAATCCTTGATATCATTTTTGCACGATTTCAGTGCTAAGCGAATCCATTGTGAATCCGGCCTGATCGCACCCAGACGTGGTGGTACTGGTGAATGCTTACCGCGTGGAAATGGAGGGTATTTACTGATCTTTCATCTCTTAGTGTCCATCTCCCAAGGTAAATGACTCACCATTTTCGATATCACCGTTTACAATGTTTTTGCGGTCAAAAGGTTCATCCGGTGAGTAAACGGTATCCCCAATTCTTATCTGCTTCATTCCTTTAATGGACCCTGTGAAGATATTTTTCTCTTTGATGCCTGCTTGTTGCAGCTCGGTGACTCGTTTGCTCAGCTCGCTGAAAAAGGTTTGGTCCTTACTCAGCTCCAATAATTTTTCAGCGACTTTTGTTTCCATTTCCGGTTGTTGAGCTTTCGTTTCTATCTCAGGGATCTCTTTGATAAAAGAGGGGCGGATCCATTGCCAAAACTTGCTTAAAACTTCTTCCTTGGCCATTTTGGCTGTTTTACTTCCCGCCGCACTCTTGAGTATATAGCCGAGAGCAGTAGTGAAAAACGTACTAATAGGTTCCATATCCATCCCCCTTTTTATTTCGTTAGTTTTTCTTTTATAGATTGGTAGTTATTGGTTACAGTTTTAATATTTGGATGTCCCTCCGGCAACACCTTGCGCAAAATAGTGAGCGACTTTTCCGATAACTTCAATGCCTCCTCATAATCCCCAAGGTCTTCGAGCACTAATGCCAAATTCGAATAACTCCTCGCCGTTGAGGGATGGTCATTGCCAAAGTTTTTCTCATCAGAAGCCATGGCTTTTTGCAAGAGATTTTTCGCCCCCTCATAATCACCAAGGTCTTGGAGCACTAATGCCAAATTCGAATAACGAACCGCCGTTGTGGGATGGTCATTGCCAAAGTTTTTCTCATCAGAAGCCATGGCTTTTTGCAAGAGATTTTTCGCCCCCTCATAATCCCCAAGGTTTTGGAGCACAATTGCCAAATTATTTTGTAATTTCACAATGGGGGGTTCAGTACTGTTGGGGAATAGATCCAACACGGATTTGCCAAAGGGAATCCAGGGGAAGTTATCCACCGGATTTTCACTGGTTTCATCAAGGTATAATTTTTCGCTTATGTTGTTTATAAACGGTTCCATCTCGGTAAAGGATATTGTTTGTCGCAGCTTGATAACCTCGCCGATTATGCGGTGCATTTTATAGCTATCTCTGGCGCTGTTTTTCAATAACCAGCCTTTACCACTTAACTCTTCAATGGTTTCTGAAAATATATCTTCTTTGTCATGTTCTGCTGGGCTGAGCAACTCCTGGAGTAGATCGAATTCATGGAATTCAGGTGGCAGACAGGTAAATTGCCGCAGCATCCATAATGCGGGGTCGGAAAGGGAGCTGATCTTGAAAATAGAGCATAAATAGGAGGTAACACGGCCTATTTTATCTCCTTTGTGGTCGATGTAAACATTGGCTTTTAAATCATCCTTAATGGCACCATTCAAGGAGGTGAGGGGAGTGCGTTGTAGTTGGGCTGTTTTTGCCAGAATTCAATGGTCAAGGTGTGAA
>Ga0224507_10000475_pt1 | contig 15757 bp, 9 predicted proteins | sample SF_Jan12_sed_USG_3_FD_170159 | JGI IMG/M metagenome (GOLD analysis project Ga0224507, IMG submission 170159) | Sediment microbial communities from San Francisco Bay, California, United States - SF_Jan12_sed_USGS_13 | ecosystem: Environmental > Aquatic > Marine > Sediment | place: USA: California... | reverse complement strand
CCGTTGTACATCCTCTGCTGATCAAAGCATCGGAGAACTTTACCCCCTATACATTTGAAAAAAAATACTATCCCGAGTTCCTGGGCATAGGCCTGCTTTGCCTCATTCTCCTCCTTTCCGTCACGGCAGTTTTCCGCTCGTCTCTGAAAATAACCTACACCCGGTGGCTTTTCCTGCATCGTCTGGGTGCAACCCTGGTCCTCGTGATAATGCCGACCCACGTTCTTTGGGTCAGTGAAACATTCAAGTCAGGCCTGCCCCAAACCGCTGCCCTGATAACATTCACACTTGCCCTTCTCCTGGCTGTCAGGGTCTGGCTGCGAAGACTTACAGCAAAAACGAAATAGGTTCCTGAAAAACACTTTCGTTTCCCCCGGCTTTACAAAGCAGAATTTCAGCTATACTTTTTAAAAAAAGAAATAATCATTACTGACAGGTGATAAAAATAGCTCAATCTTAGCAGAGGAGAGACGCCATGAAAAGAATACTGCTTACCCTGCTGTTTCTATTCTCGGTTTTGCCGGTTCAGGCAATGTCACAGGAGTGGAAACTGGACCCGGTGCACACAAATTTCTACTTTGACGTGCAGCACACCTATGCAACTGTAAGAGGCCAGTTCGCTGATTTTACCGGAAACGTATACTTTGATCCTGACAATCCCGATAAAAGCAGATTTGATTTTGTAATCAAGGTGGACTCCATTGATACCAGGGTGGGCAAAAGAGATACCCATCTGCGCTCCCCTGACTTTTTCGATGCAGGCAAATACCCGCTCATCACATTCAAATCAGCGAAGGTAATCCGTACCGGCGAAAACAGATACACTGTTGAAGGAACATTGACCATAAAGGATATCTCCAAAAAGCTGGCCCTGGAATTTATCTACCATGGCCAGAAGGAAAATCCTCTGAAACCCGGCGAGATTGTAGCCGGGCTTGACTCCCGATTGGTGATTGACAGGCTGGAATATCATGTCGGCGATGGCAAGTTCTACAAAATGGGAGTGGTGGGAAAAGATGTTGCGATTCTTATCACCCTGGAATTGTTGCGGGACAAATAATTTTTCGGGGAAGAAATAATGACTGCATGGATAAAGATCAGTTGAAATTTGCCGGCCTGTATTCCTGAATGGAATGCAGGCTTTTTTATGTTTATTTGACGAATTTTATACTTCTGTATATCCAGATGAAAAAAGAAAGCAGCAGATACAGGAAAGCCGGCGGCAGGATCAGAAAAACGAGCCCGAAAGAAACATAAAACAGCACGAGCTTCCGGCCGACCCTGCTCTTTTCTTCAACCAGGCGCTCTTCAACGGCTTTCTGCCGCTCCTCAAGTACAGTGGTTGTCCAGGAAAGACAATTGTCTTCTGCCGCTGCTGAATTCTTTTCGCCTGCCGACCGGAGACGGTCAATGCGTTTTGACTCCCTGCGGCATCGATCAACAAGCTCCTGGAGCGCAATCTCCTCGATTCGCGCCGGCTGCAGTCGCTCTCCGGCCAGCCTATATTGCCTGTGCACCATGCCGAAATTATTGAGGCTCAGATACACCACCCAGGCCATATAGACCAGGGTGCAAACCGCATAGCAGATCTTCCAGATATGGCTTTTATTCAGAGGCCTCATTTCGATTCCTTCGGAAAAATAAAGATGACGGATTTATTTTTCTTGATAGACATCATCAGTAAAATAATTCTACTCCCTTTTTATATACGGATTTTCCGTTTTTTTCTGAAATATTGATTATTAATTATATTTATTGGTTACTATGCTGCATTATCCTATTATCAAATATAACAGGTTCCCACTTTCAGGAGGTATTATTTTATGACCGGTTTCATGGATCGTATGCTTCGCGCTGCAAAATTAGATGTTCACCTGTATGAAGAGGTTGAGGCTGACAAAAGCGCAATGCCTCAAGCCATGGGCGTAGTTGTGCTTGCCAGTGTAGCTGCCGGCATAGGAAGTATCGGCATGGGAGCGGCTGGGCCCGGTAACATCCTGTTGGGGATAATCGCAGCCCTTGGAGGGTGGTATATCTGGGCTTTTCTCACGTATTTTATCGGCACGAAACTCCTTCCGGAGCCGCAAACCCATGCAGATTACGGTGAACTGCTGCGCACCATCGGCTTTTCGAGCTCTCCCGGCCTGATTCGGGTATTAGGCATCATCCCGGGGCTTGGTGCGGTGGTATATTTAATCGCTTCCTTCTGGATGCTCGTGGCAATGGTGATCGCGGTAAGACAGGCCCTTGATTATAAAAGCACCTGGCGTGCCGTAGGGGTTTGCGCCATCGGCTGGATCATTCAGACAATAATCGTCATGGTCATCTTTACTCTCTTTGGCGGTGCCGTACCACCACCGGCCGGATAGTCCTGAGGGTTTCCGGATCACCTGCTATGCGGAGCATAAATGGTTTGAGTATTGTGTTCCCGGATCTTACCGGACAATAATGTCCATGAAAATGTTCCTCATAGACAACGAGGTTTTGCTCCGACTTGGTTTTTTCATGGGAATATTCCTATGTATGGCGTTCTGGGAAATGCTGGCCCCCCGCCGCGCCCCGGCGTAGAGACGCTTTACCCGTTGGACGAATAATATTGGCCTTACGGCCTTTAACTCCATTCTGGTATTCCTTTTTTTCCCGATAGCTGCCGTGGGAACTGCGTTGTACGCGGAGGAGAAAGGCTGGGGATTCTCACAGATTACACCACTGCCTGCATGGGCAGAAGGTCTTGCGGCAATTATCCTCCTTGATCTTTTCATTTATATCCAGCACGTTCTTTTTCACAGGCTTCCTCTTCTCTGGCGGTTCCACCGGATGCACCATACGGATCTCGATATCGACGTCACCACCGGGGCAAGATTCCATCCGGTTGAGATCCTCCTCTCCGTGGGAATCAAAATGGGAGTAGTGGTGGCTATCGGAGCGCCCGCATGGTCAGTCATCGTCTTTGAAATTCTCCTGAACGGTACATCAATGTTCAATCACAGCGACATATTCATACCACTCCGGGCTGACGGGATGCTGAGGCTGCTGGTGGTCACTCCCGATATGCACCGTGTCCATCATTCGGTAATAATCCGGGAAACAAACAGCAACTACGGGTTTAATTTTCCCTGGTGGGATAGGGTTTTCAGCACCTATCGGGCCCAGCCCCGGGCAGGCCATATTGACATGGCCATTGGCCTGGCAAACTACCGGAATCCGAAATGGCTTACGTTTCAATGGATGCTCATGGTCCCGTTCATGCGCCAGCCGCGCTGAGCCGTCATCCGGTGCGCATTCGGACATACCTTCCTGTTTGACAATTTCTTCGTGCAAAGGAGTCAATACCGTGTCCTCGGATCTCACAGCCAAATGGGGTTAACTGTAACCTTGGACGCAAAAGAAAATTTATTCCACCTGGACGGTACATTGCAAAACCTGATGCACCCCGCCGAATGAGAATGAAAGTCCCCGGTCATTAAGAGATTTGGGCTAGCAGAACCAGGCAAAAAAATGGATGCCTGGCGTGAGTCCTGTCGATAATCTACTTTAGAAATTATCAAATAATAAAGTAGCCTCTGCAAGCCTTTCCGGCTTCAATATTCTAATTGTGCCGGGCAGTGAATTTGAAAAATATTACGCACTTCCCGGGGGATATTTGCTGCTTGGACCTTAACAGTCGAAATTGATGGCACCCCTATCAAGCCAGTTTGACTTTTATTTTCTAGAAATCGTATAATTAAAAAAAAGTATAATTTTATACTAAGATAAAAAAACCTGTGTGGGGCAGGTACGGAAAGCTAACGGGTCATTCACGAAAGCCGGACTGCCTTGCTAAATAGGCTGTCCGGCTTTTTTTTATTTGAAGAATGAGCGGAAGTCTACAGATAATTTCAGATTAAGGAACAGAGGGTTTTTATGTGTTAATTAAGGTGTTTGGATTTTTTGCAATATTATTTTCTTTTTTTCCCAGCGTCGCTTTCTGTGCTCCCATTATCTCAACTGATGCAGCCGTTGCTATTACCTCCAACTCTGCCATCTTAAATGGGACTGTTAATCCGAATGGCTCCGTAATTGACTATTATTATTTTGAGTTTGGATTAAATACCGGTTACGGCCAAGCATTTTATAATTCATCTCCTTCAGACTCCATGGCTTATTCCGCCAATGCTTTCATAAAAAACTTATTGCCTAATACAACCTATCACTTCCGTGTAGTTGCAGTCTACAACTCCTTCAGTTCAACGATTTATGGCTCTGACCGCACTTTTACAACGTTAGGGGAAACACCGGATGTTGATATTGATTATGTTTATCCTAGCCTCGGTGAATTGAATGAAGACATCGCTAACGCCAGAATACGGGGGACCGGCTTTATTGGGAGTACGCGTATTTCATTGAGTTTGGACAGTGGGAATTTGAGAAGGATCATCGGGTCGTTTGAAACAAAAGTCCCTGTTTACGGAGTGGATGTTGTTGACAACAAAGCCTATATCGCGGGCTTTTTTGAGGGAGGTATGGCCATTCTGGACATCTCAAAGCCGACAAATCCGACGATGGATGGTTCTTCCATAAACACCGGTAGTGCCGAGGATATAGTGGTTGTCAACCAGAAGGCATATGTTGTAACCGGTTCAAGTTTAAAGGTGGTTGATGTTAACCCGGATAGTGGCCAGTACAGGCAAATAGTCAGCACCGTACCCATGCCGGCTCAACCCAGGGCTGTGGATGTTTCAGGCAATTTTGCATTTGTTGTTGCAGGAAATTCCGGTCTTCAGATTGTTAATCTGACAACAGGAACAATAGTGGGTAGTTATGTTACAGGTGGTATTGCCCTTGGCGTGTCGGTTACTGACAACAGAGCGTTCGTGGCTGACAATAATGGTATTCAGGTGGTTAATATCAGCAATGTCATCGGCAATGTTGAACCAAAACTTATCGGCAGCATACCAACAGATTACTACTGTCAGAATATTACTATATCCGGTGACTATGCCTATGCCACAGACTACAATTCCGGCACCATGTGGGGTTCTGGAAGCAAACTGCTGGTCATTGATATTAATCCCGATCACGGATCCACCTATTTAACAAAAATAGCTGAGACAGGAATTCTGGATCAACCCTGGGGTGTGACTGTTGCAGGGAACATTGTCTATATAGCAACAGGGGATAGCGGCCTGCAATTAGTGAAAATAAACTCCACCGGGGAGCCTCCTGCCCTCAACTTGTCTACCCTCAACTTGATCGATACACCCGGGACCGGGCGTAATATTTTTGTCGCGGGGGATGTTGCCTATGTGGCAGATTATTTCGGTGGTCTCCAGGTAGTGGATATCAGTCATCCAGATGACCGCCCTAGTTTGGGTCGTTATGACACACAGGGAGAGGCAGGTACTGTTGTTTTATACCCTCCAACCGGTGATCCTGCCATAGCCTATGTGGCAGATGCCTCGGGAGGATTGCAGATAATTGATGTAAGCAATCCAGCGGCTCCCCAGTTACTGAATAACTTCAATTTACCGATGACTGATCATCCGGCTCGGAATCTATTTGTAAATGATGTTGATTTGAGCAGCGATGGAACAAAAGCCTATATTATAACCCAAGGTGTGGATTCTTCTTATGTCCTTTATAACGGCTTGCACGTTATTGATGTCAGTTCCCCCAGTAAACCGGTGTATCTCTACGGAAGGGATGATTTAGAGAGTGCCACTGGAATTGATGTTGCCGGTGATTATGCCTATGTGACGTTATACGACCATTCAACCTATGGTGGTTTACTGTTGACTGTTGATCTGGTCGTTACTCCGCTTGCTGTGGTGGATCTTGATTATATCAAATTGGCAAGAGATGTCGCTGTTGCGGGCAGCTATGCCTATGTAGTCGGGAACGATGGGCTGTACGTAGTAAATGTCGGGACCCCTTCAAATCCTTCTGTTGTCGGAAGTGTCAGCACGCCGGATACCGCTTTTAGTGTTGATGTGGTGGGCAGCAAGGCTTATGTGGCTGACTGGGGCAATAACGGTGGTTTGCAGATAATTAATGTTAGTAATCCCGCAAGCCCCAGTATAATTGGTTCCGTTGATACTCCCGGACTGGCTGCAGGTTTGGACGCTGTCGGCAACAAGGTCTATGTTGCTGATCGTTATGCCGGAGTCCAGGTAATTGATGTCAGCAACACATCTCAACCGGTCCTTCTTGATACAATAGAGACTTTTGGCCGGGCTCAGGATGTGGCTGTTATGAATGGCCGTGCCTACATAGGTGATTATTTAAGCGGGTTGAGCATTATACCAGTTCCTGAAGAGATAATTCCGGACTCTGTTAGCACAACACAGATCATAGCTCCCCTCGCAAGTCCCTTGATTTCAGGGCATTATACTTTACGATTAACAAATAAAGAAAAATATGATGAACTTCATGGCGCCGTGACCTTCACCGGGGAAATCAACCTGTTGTCCTCCAAGGCGATCATCGTCGCCGGCGGCGGACCACCTGTATCAAGCAACCTGATCTGGACCGAGACCAAGGCCTATGCAAACTATGCCTATGACAACCTGATCTACCAGGGCTATAAGCATGAGGACATCTATTACCTCACCGATCAATACAACCCCTTGCATGACCGATATGACGCGCAGCTGGTGGAACAATTTGCCAACGTCAAGGCAGCCACCAAGGCCAACCTGCAGTATGCCATTGAAACCTGGGCCAAGAGTGGAGGAACCAGTGACCTGCTGATCTTTATGGAAGACCATGGGGAGTCGGAAAGATTCCTGCTGCGCGGCGGAACAAGCCCGCAGTACGTAACCGCCGATGAACTGGACGGGTGGCTTGATACCTTACAAAGTACCCTGCCCGACAAGGTTATCCTGGTGTATGATGCCTGCAACTCGGGCAGTTTTATTGCCCGGCTCACCCCGCCCCCCGGCAAGACCCGTCTTACTTTGACCAGCTCCACTCCGGACCAGGTGGCCTATTTTCTCGATACCGACCATTCCTTCTCCTCACACTTCTGGTCCACCTTTTCCGGCAAGTCGGGCAACAAGGCGGTCATGACCGAGGCCCTGAACCGGGCCGCGACCACCATGGCCACGTACCAGACCGCCCAGCTTGATGCCAATGGCGACGGGGTACCCAACCAGCCGAATGACTATACCGCTCTGGAAGGTCATGAAGGAACCATCTATGCCCTGCGGCGCCAGTACTATTACAAGGACCGATCCAAACCGGTTGTCAGCGTTGTATCCGGTGACAAAACTCTCAATGGCAGCACCAGTTCCCCGCTCATGGCGCGGAGCGTCTACGACTTTGACGGTGATAGTATTGAACGAGTCTGGGCCGAAATTGTCGCCCCTGATTTCAATCCCGACATTACCGGCCAGACCGTTATCACCCTGCCCGGTATCTCTCTTGCCGGTCCTGATAGCAACGGTATCTACCAGTCCACCTATACAGGCTTCACCAAGCGGGGCACCTATATCATCAGCTACTCTGCCGAGGATTCGTCCGGTATCTATTCCCTGCCAAAGACATCCCTGGTCCGGCAGAATGGCGGAACATTTGCTGTTGTCCCCGACCAGTACGAGGTGGACGACACCTATGCCGGAGCGCAGGTGATCGTGGTCAACGATCCTTCACCGCAGAGCCATTCGTTTCATTCCGCAGGTGATGAGGACTGGGTAAAGTTCTACGCTGTCAAGAATGGCTGGTACACAATCAAGGCCGCGCAGCCGACCATTATCAGCGACCCGATTATTCAAATCTACGGATCCAACGGTACGACACTGTTAAAAACCCGTAACAATGCCGGGTCCGGTGTTGAAGAATCCCTTTCCTGGCAATGTCCGGCCACCGGAATGTACTATGTACGCATGACCAACAGCAGTTCCCACTACGGGGCCAATGTACGCTACAAGTTGAGAGTGTACAATCCTTATGCTTTCAGCCTGCCGGGCTATGTAAAGGGTAAGGTAAGCGCTGGGGGCAGCGGTGTTGCCGGTGCAGCTTTGCATGTTGGCAATGGCAGTACAGCAGTGAGCCTGGCAGACGGGTCGTATCTGATGTCGCTTCCGGCAGGGAGCTACGGGGTAAATGTCAGCAAGGCCGGCTACCAGTCCACCTCATTTTCCGTTACGGTTCCTTCAGGGGGGAGTACCACCAGAAATGTTGCTCTTATCGCCAATGTTACCAACTCGCCGCCGACCATCAACGGCAGTCCGCTCACCACGACCTATACCTATGAATGGTACAGCTTTGCTCCCCTGGCAGCTGATCCCAATGGCGACAAGTTGACTTTTTCCATCACCGGCAAACCGGGTTGGGCAAGTTTTAACACGGCATCCGGCATTTTATCAGGCCTGCCTACCCCTTCCCATATCGGGACATATGGACCGTACACCATCTCGGTGAGTGACGGCAAAGTCAGTGCTTCCCTGCCTGCCTTTACCATCAACGTGGAGGAGGGCAGCAACCTGCCGCCGTCCATTGTCGGCAGTCCGCCGAAAATTGCGGGGGCGGACCGGCTGTACAGTTTTACTGCCGGTGTTTCCGATCCCAATGGGGACAGCCTGAGCCTCTCCATCACCAACAAACCGGGCTGGGCAAGTTTTACCGGCGGCAGGTTGTCCGGCATTCCGGGTGAGGTTAACATCGGGAAAACTTTTGGCCCGATCAGCATCATGGTAAAGGATTCCAAAGGCGCTTACGATCTGCTGCCTGCCTTCTCCATACAGGTTGTACCGGGCAGTGAGATTGACAAATACGGCGTGCTGCCGGGTGTCTTTTTGCTGCTCAGGGAATAACTAACTTATATGATTGAATAAAGTTATAGCTGTAAAAACCAGAAACAGACCACCTCATTTTAATTAACATGAAGGATGCTTATGAAACTGCGAATCATATTATTAAAAAATGTTGGGGTCTTATTCTGCGGGATGATTTTTTTGTTCCAGGGAACAACCTATGCCCAGGAAATTGAATTTGCTTCTTCCCCTAATCCGGTAGGGTCGGGAGCAAGGGCACTGGGAATGGGAGGGGCTTTTATTGCTGTAGCTGACGATGCTACGGCAGCGTCCTGGAATCCGGGCGGCCTCATTCAGCTTGAACGCCCTGAAGTTTCAATTGTGGGAGCCTGGTTCCATCGTTCCGAGGACAACACCTTCGGAGACCAGCCTGAAGGTAACGGAACGCAGTCAATCTCCGAGGGAAACCTGAATTATCTCAGTGCCGCATACCCCTTTATTTTTATGGACCGGAACATGATAGTTGCCCTGACATACCAGCACCTGTATGATTTCAACCGTTCCTGGCAGCTTAATCTTTTTCACCGTGATGGAGACCTGTTTTTTGACCGGATGGTAGATTATAATCAGGATGGTGGCCTTTCAGCCCTAGGCTTGTCTTATGCGGTTCAGATTATCCCGGCATTGTCTGCGGGGATTACTGTGAACATCTGGGATGATGATATCGGTTACAATCACTGGACCCAGAACACTTTTTATACGGCCCCGGGCAACCTTGGCCCGTTCAGAATTCAAGATACCTACCGCAACATAGATTCCTACAGCTTTGAAGGATATAATTTCAACCTTGGCTTCCTGTGGCGCATTACAGAATCCATAACTGTTGGCGGAGTTTTTAAAAGCCCTTTTACCGCCGACGTACAACATGATGCATCTCTCGCGCAGAAAATTGTTCTCCTTGATGATCCTTCATACCCGCCTTTATGGGAGATAGAACAGGAAGGAGCATTTAATGAAGAGTTGGACATGCCGGCATCCTATGGTATTGGGGTTTCCTACCGGTTTTCCGATGCACTGACAGCTTCTTTAGATCTGTACCGAACTGAATGGGGAGATATGATTTACACCGACCATGAGGGGGTAAAAACTTCCGCCATCAGCGGTATTGAGGAGAGTGAATCGGATATTGACGCGACGGTTCAGGTGCGAGCCGGTATGGAGTACCTCATAATCAAACCCAAATATATTATCCCCTTGCGTGCCGGTATATTTTACGATCCGGCTCCGTCTGAAGGCAGCAGTGACAATTTCTACGGCTTCACATTGGGGACGGGTTTCGGTTGGAAACGTTATATCTTTGATGTAGGATACCAGTTCCGATACGGAGGTGATGTCGGCTCAGCAATTTACAAGTCCGGTAAATTGTCACAGGATGTTTCCGAACACACATTGTATGCCTCGTTGATCGTTCATTTTTAACCCGGATTTTTCATGTGAACTGTTCATGAAATATTCGGGCTGATAGATGTAGAGGATAAAAAAAATTACTGGGCAATTACCTTGTCGCTGACCACGAAGCTGTTTTCCTGATCCACAACCTGAGCCCTGGAAAAACCTTCATACACTTCTTCAACCTTCAGCCTACCAAGAATTTGAGGTTCAGCACCTAAGAGTTTACCGGTAACCGGATGTTTTATTGGCTGTCCTTCGCGGTAACAGATGAACCGAGTATTGGGTTTTAATTGTTTTTCTGTGCCTGCATCAATTAAGACCGTACCATCTCTCACCTCGACCAGGATACCCTCCACCAGTGGGAAGTCGCGTTTGAACTTGTAGGCCAGGCTGTCAAGCATGTTGTTGAGTGCAGCAAGTCCTTTTTCTTCGCCAAAAATATCATTACTGGCCAGGATCGTTGATGTTTCCGTATCTATAAGCCTGCCGATTATCTCCACTGAATCTGGTGCCTCAATTACGGTTCCGGCAAGCATTGATTGGGCGGCGACAATTTTACCGAGCTTAGCCGCCTCATCAGGATCAACCAGATCAGTGCTGCTGAGTTTCAGTTCACGAAGTATCGATTCAATTTTTTTCCGTTCAACGATTTTAAACCTGGCCTGCTCAATAAAAGAGTCGAGCAACTGGTCGTGAATAATTTCACCTTGATAAGAACCATTTCCTTGCTGATCAAAAGGAAGAATGGCAATACTCATTCGTGATCCGATCTGTTTGATCTGTTGAATTTTGCGCGTCACTTTAATTGTTCTCGAGATTTTGTTCCCATGCTCGTCAGCGGCAACAATAAGAAATTCGTTCATCCCTTCATCAAGTTTTTTTAGTTGGGAAAAAAAAATCCTTTTTCCTTTTTTGTTAAGGATCGGGTCACCGTTAATCGTAACATATATGAGAAATGAGTTATCACTGACCAGCCCTTCTATCAGCACCATATCTTCGTAGGTTTCTTCTTCAGCACCAAGGTTTTCGATCCTTATATAAGGGGGATCGGTATCATTCAATCCGCTCTGGGTGGAAGCCAAAAACGTAATTGAGGCATCGGAAACAACCTGGGAATTGTTATTTGCCAAAACCGACATGTCGAGAGTAGCAAGCCGTAGATAATTTTTGCGTTTTAAACTCAACTCATCACTTCTTACAATGGCTCGGGTTACATTACCGACTCGATCCGTTGCCACTATCGTAACTTTACCTTCCGGAACGGTTACCTTAAAATTGTGGTCGGGGGGGAAACCTTTAATAGGCCACGGTCTGCTATTTATTTCCAGTGAGGCAAGTTGTTGGTCGTCGCTGACATTTCCGATAAGGGTCGCCTGGTTGTTTTGTGAAATAAAGTTCTCTATTTCTATCTGTGGTCCGCGACGGTCGCTATAAATGTTAAGGTATTTTTCGGTGGATTTGCCTGCCAGGTCGGTGGCTGTGACCTTGATACTATTTTCCCCCTCAGCAAGCGGTACCTCAGCATTGAATATTTTTGTTCGTTCCGCCAGTTCCAAAGGAACCTGATGGTCACCGACCATGATTTGAGCAATATAAGTGTCGTCACTGGCCACACCTTCTATAACCTTGGTAAAATTCTTAGTGATCTCCTGAATGGTGCTGGCCTGAAGATTCAGTTCGGGAGCGGACCTGTCCAGGCTTTCATTCTTGATTTTTGCTGACCTGGCCTTGTTCAGGAAGTAATGACCTTTTGCGCTTGGGGCGTTTTCAACGGAATTTTCAAGTTCAGCAATGGCTTTATTGTACTCTTTGAGATGATAATAAACGATGCCGAGTTCACGATGCGGAAAGTAATCCACAAAATGCATGCCATACGTTCTGGCCCGCCATTGATCTTTTTCGCGCCCGTCAATCGCTTTTTCGAAGTCTGATATTGCTTCCCTGTAAAAGTTACCGTCGGAAAAGGAACGGCCTCTTTGGTAATAATTCCACCATCTCCCCCTGAAACTGCCGCTGGTCGTACCGTATTCCTTCCCATTTCTTACATAATGGGATTGCTGTTCGGCACAGCCGGCAATAAGTATTACTGAAATGATAAAGGTGATGAGGGAGTTCCTGGCAGTCATTTACTCCTCCCTGACCTTTTCACGTACAAGCATGCCGGAGGCAACGGATGCCTCTTTGTTCATAAGGGCAATTTGACTCTGGTGTGGTTCAACCGAGTTGACTGTAGCATTGTCGACGACCAAATTTTCATCCTGCAACAGCTCAAACATCATACCTTGTCTGACCCCGGAGAGTTGACCAATATTCATTGCAGCTGATTTCTCAGAAACAGATGTGATTTTCCCCTGCAGGGGATATTCCATGCGCAGTTTATCATTAATACCTTTGCTCAATTCAGAAACCACCTTATCCGGACCACCCTCTTGTGCAAGGACAGAAACCGAACATTTAACCTCGGTTGTTTCGGTTTCAATAAATCGCAGGTTAACCAGCCATTCATCTTCCTGAATGGCCATGCTGCCGGTGACGATAAGATTGACCGACAGGATTTTTCCAAGCTTAAGGGCTGTTGCCGGGTCAGCAAGTGCCGAGGTACTCAGATTCAGTTCATCCAGCAGTTTGTCGATTATTTCACGCTCCACTATTGAGTAACGTTGGGTCTGCCGAAGTCCCTCGGCTGTTTGGTTCAAAATGAAGTCCTGCTGTGCATCTGAAACCCCGGTTCCGCTTATATCCAAAAATGCGATCGATAAGGGCTTGCTGCTGGTCCACCCGTCAGTAGTCTTGTTTTGAGGAACATCGCCATCTTTATAGCGCTGGGCCAGTTCTTTTACCAGTGCGTCAACAGAAGACAATTCGTCTGCTTGAACTGTTGTTATTTTTTCCACTGAAGTAACAGGTGGTGTAATATCAGCTGGTTCCATTGTTGGCTGTTTTTCCGGCTGCAGGTAAATAAATGCCGCTGCAACAGCTGCCAATCCCAAGCCTGCGGCAAGAATGGTGTTTTTTTGAGCGGACAGTTTTTTGGCTGGTTTCACAAAAGGTTTTGGCCTATGGATTATACTGTCCGGTTTCGCAGAAGCTTTCTTAAGAGATGACCGGACAGCGTCGAGAAGGACGGGAAGATAATTTTCCACATCCAACTCAAATGCATTGAGCCAGTGATGGCTGCTGATGAAATATTCCATGGATTTGCTCAGGGCCACATCTTCGATCTTGAACGGCAGGATCGGAATAGCCTTGCTGCTGGCTCTTTCGATTTCCCGCGAAACCTGGGGAGACCTGTTTGATTTATCGGAAAGGATGAGGAGCAGGAGCTTTGACGACTCTATTGCTTCGACCAGCTGCTCGGCATAATTGGCCGATGGCACAATATCCCTAAAAGCAATCCAGCATTTCACTTCGTCGGACTGCTCGAGATATTCGCAAACTTTTTTGGCTACATCTATGTCGACCGAAGAAAAGGAAATGAAAACATCGTGATTCATGTTTCTATCCTCAAAAATGGTGAATGGGATTATGTTCTGATTATTTTACATGGAAAGCCTGCATTTTTCCAAATCCCTTTGGCAATTCAACCTGACCGGCATATTTAAACTGTATGTCTTCTATATCATATGCCTTTGCAACTGCCACAAAGGTTTCGCTTGCATAGATATTTCCCGGCGGCGTTACTGGCTCGAGCCGTGCGGCACGGACAATATAATCACCGCAAAAATCCAGGGTGCCGGTAATTGGATCGGAATACGAGTAGCATGGTCCTGCATCAAGTGAAATCCGCATGGTTAGCTGGGATGACATGCCAAAAGAAGTCCAGTCGACATTTAAGGTTCGTGCTGTTAGTGCCTGGGCACATTTAACGCACGATTGCAGATCGTTGAAAACCAGGAAAAGACTGTCCCCCTGGGTTTTTTTCCCGAGGATGTTGTTTTCGAATGGCTGTAAAACATCAGCCATTTCCCCCATGAAATTGGACGCAAAAAAAAGTTTTTCCCGCTTGTCCAGACGGCTGTAGCCTTTGACATCGGCAATCATCAGGGGAAGATATGCGTGATGACGCGCCTGCCGCTTGCCAATAGTGATGGTTGTCCAGTTACACCTTTCACCGACAACAATAGAGACACTTTTGGTATCGCCTGAGGTTTCAGCACTTCCATCTCTATCTGACTTTTTTTGGGGGTGGATTATATCAAATACGCCTCCCTTGTTCTCTATCAGGTCGGCAAGTGCTGCGGTTCCGGCCATGCTTTGCGCTTTATTTCCATCCCACACCAGAAGTGTTTTGAGGTCGGTCCCGGCTTTTTCCGCTCGTACCTGTGCAGTTCCATAAAGGTAAAGGTTGGTAAAGAACAGGTCGTCATCAAGAGTTTTCTCATTGTGCTGACTCAGAATTATTACCTCTTTTGCCTTTCTGATAACCCGTTCAAAACGCTTTATCCACTTGTTCTCAGGAACGACATTAACGCTGGTCTGCGCAAATGATTTTTTGTCAAAGGGCAGAACAATATTTATTTCTCCGTTGCGTTTCAGCATTTCTTCGAGAAAGATTATGTCTGAACCGCAGGCTGCGGAAGAAAAACCTATTTTACCGTTGACCTTATCAAGCCACTGTCGGATCTGCAGGCGGACATAGTCTTCGTTTTCAGAGGGAAAGCGTTTGTTCTTCCTTTCAGGAGTGTCAATAATATGACCGCTGAAAAGTATGACCGAGGGAACCGAGAAGCAATGGTCAAGAATTGTTTTGTCATGCCCTGCATATTCGAGGATTAAACGCGCCTGCCTCCGCATGGAGCCAAGAGCCCTGATGTCTTCAGAGCAGCCTCCTGCTGCTTTTTTGTACCATATTTTCGCTTGGGCTATATCGTCCTGCAACAGTGACGCCTCTCCGAGGCTTGCATACAGCCAGAAAGAAACCGGCTCGGAATTGTTTTTTTTACGCTCAAGAATTTGCAGGCAAACATTCTCGACTCGTGCGGCAATTTTTTTACTTTCTGCCCGGTTGCCCGCAAAATGTGAAACTGCAGCAGCATTGATTCCCGTGTAATAAGCTTCCTCAGGATTACCGGAATGATCAGCGGTTGTAAAAGCGCTGTTGTAGCACTCAAACGACTCTTGCAAATATTTCTCTCGTTCACCCTCGGCTTTACTGTGCATAGCCATGTCTTTACATGTTCTGCCAAGGATGCCCATGGTTTCACTGTCATTCATACCATGACTCTGGAGTGAACGCAGAATGGCGTTTGCCTCCTCGGAAGCGCCGCTTTGCGCAAGAGAAAGTGCCTGCTGCTGGAGGAGAAAAATCAACAGCGTATATTGATCACCGGTAAGCTGTCCGAGGGACTTTTTCCCACCCATTTTTTCGACGCCTTCGGAGAGAATGTCATAGGCCAGCAATGGCTCGCCGGCTGAAAGCATCCGCTTGCCGACAATGAGATACAGGTTTGGCCGTGTCTGCCATAACTCATGATCACGACTATGCCAGAGAGACACAAGATGATCGACAGTTGCCGATTCAGCAAGGTCAATCTCTTGTGAGATTTTCCCCTGGACAAAACCCTCCGGTTTAA
>Ga0224507_10000472_pt1 | contig 15771 bp, 13 predicted proteins | sample SF_Jan12_sed_USG_3_FD_170159 | JGI IMG/M metagenome (GOLD analysis project Ga0224507, IMG submission 170159) | Sediment microbial communities from San Francisco Bay, California, United States - SF_Jan12_sed_USGS_13 | ecosystem: Environmental > Aquatic > Marine > Sediment | place: USA... | reverse complement strand
TTGCCCCCCTCCCCAAAAGCACTTGTCGTACCTGGTCACAGGGTTCATAACTAACTGATTCAATAAAGTGCTCACTTGTAAGTGGTCACAGGTGGCTCAGATTTATGCAGTTACTGTTCGACTGAAATAATGCAGGATTTTTTTGAGTTAGTGGTTACTGACACTTCATCTTCTTACAATTGCCGCCTGCCTGCATAAATAAGCTATAGCGAACAGCGGCAACTGCTTATAGAGCTTAGTCACCAGTACCCACATACAAACCTAATTGCCCATAAATATGCTAATTAAAAACCATGTAACCAAATACCATCTTTTGTTAGTATGAGTCCAGCAAATGGCCCTAAACCCTATACGCCTGAAAACAAAATGAATATATTGAGAAATCAAAAATGGAATTCAGTTGTTATCATTATTTCATTTGTATTGCTAAACTCATCAATCTTTCATCGCCTTCAACTCAATACACCAGGGCAACAATACACCCAAAGTATTTTTATTTATTTTATTATGACATCAACAATCTCCATAATAATCATGTCCATAATTAATTTAATCCTATTTTTTAAACACCTTATTCAAAAAAACTGGAAGGAATTAAGAATAACTACTGCTATTATTTTAACTTCCGTAGTGTTTTTGGCAGCAGCTTTGGCTATTGATGCACCAACATTAATCTACATGACATAACTAAACATATAGCCATTAAGGACCACATAACGCTCAGACTCTATCCTTTGCTTAAGAGACCCATTATATATTTTGCCTATAAACAATTCTCAGACCTATCGTTTTTCAGGAAAATTAATAAAAAGAATGAGGTGGATTTTCTAAAAATCCCTTAGATGAACTTGCTTGCCTCATAAAGTAAATTTTGCATCCTGAGAATTATTTATAGGCAAATTATGCTTTAGTCCAACTAGATACTCTAACCAAAGTCCAAACTGACCAAACTTGGCTTAACCGAACGGGAACGATGATTGAAACACGCTAACGCCCTGTTAGTTAGCACATACAAAACACACAGCAAAATTGCCAACCAGTCATAGCAGCGGACACAGAAGTTTTTTGTTCACAATAATAATTGTCTCTACCTCGCCGCTCACTTCCATGATAACATAATATAGTTAAGAGTAAGTGGTCACAGGTACAGTTAAAAAGGTATATACATGACAAATTATGATATTAAGCTTAGAAGACCTATTTTCGATCTCAGCTTCTGGATTATCACTATAGCCGGAGCAATTATACTCACATTCTTTTATCTGTATTTACGTGAACATTTATGCACCGCGATCATTGTCGGCATTATCATTTACGTCGGATTTGGTCTACCCAGATGGATTGGCAGAGAAAAACAGAAAAAAAGGGCTTTAGAATTAAAAAAATTGAAAAGAAAACGTGGGGTTTCTATAGCCGAGACCACGAAGGCCCCTGGATAAACTACATAAATTATCCACTAATAAAAAGAACTACTTATGCTAAAAATAAACGGTTTTACAGTGAATGGCTTATCATCCATGATGGAATAATCATTGTTAACCCTGGAGTTGCAACCGTAGAACTCAAAGAAAGAAAAGCAGAATATGATTATTCAAAAAAGCGTACATATGCCTGGGATGGATGCACTCCTAAAAGATTTTTCTTTTGGGTTGCTTTAATAGGCACTCCCGACTGGTGGAACAAAGAAGAAACCATTCTGACCCTTTCCAAATCACATGAAATTGAAAAAAAGATTGTATTTTGGCAAAGAGCTTTACATGCAAGTTTAGTGCATGATGCTTTGTATCAATACCTAGATAGTATCCCCATTGCAAAAATGCAGGTAAACCAGCTTTTCTTCGAAATGCTTAGAGATTCAGGATTTTCTTGGCCATTAGCTAAAACATATCATTTAGCTGTTCGACTCCTCGGCGCACGTGACATAAAAGAGAATACACCTAAGGAAAACAGTAATTTTACTGTCTCCCATATACCAAAATAGGATACAATATATGTCTAGACGTTTAGAACGTATATCCAGCTTCCAGGTTGGACCAAACAGTCTGCTTGTTTTTTGAAAAATATAACAAAACCCTAACTATCAACAATCAGCAAACAAAGCAGAACTGGAAATTTCCTGTTGTCACCAACAGACATGCCCACCTCCCTGCCACGTTGCTCACGTTGCTCACGTTTAAGTTTATCTATATGGCTATTTTAAAAAATAAAATAATATTTTTCTTATTCATTATTTTTCCTATATTTCCCGACAATTCTTTTGCCTGCGGCATGTGTGTGGACCATTCTCTGGATTGGATTGCTCCGTTTATTCTTCCCATGTTCCCTGTTGCAATTGTCTATTTACTAACACGAAGAATCCTACATGTTTTCAGAAAATTACCAAACACTGTATCCAAACCAAAATTAATAAATTTGATAGTTTTCATTATACTTGTAATTTTCCTATCGTTCATAGGTATGGGGAGTTTATGGTTAGTTATGATTGCAATTACTGCAGCGGCTTTACAAAACCACATAAGATCATGCATAACTACCTGGCAATTGACAAAAACATCACCAGGTACAAAACCTCAAAAAATATTCCACACCATTTTTTTTGTTTTATGGCTTATATCAGGTGTCGCAGCCATGTTCTGGACTTCTTCCAATGCGCGAATGATGTATCATTTAAGCTACAAAGGTGGACCCCTTGAACAAGCAAAATCATATTACGCAACAAATGTTATGCAACATAAAGAGCAGATAAAAACAGAGCTTGATTCTGCATGCAACAATCCATATAAAATTAAACCATTACTCTTCTCCAACCTATTCTTTCTATCATCTAAACTGAACGACTTATCCCTTGCACCCTGTATAGCAAGGCTTTTAATATCCAACCTCAACCGAGATGATATCTATTTTGATCTATTTTTTGAAGAAGGACTTTCTACCTTAAAATCTCTGGACAAGGCTATCTTAATCAAAACCTGTATAACCATGCTGGATTCTGACGAACTTTCTGAAAAGAATGTTGAAAATATCGGTTACAATTATGGAAAACGACTATTTTTGATATTATCTTACCTAATCAATAATAGTCAACAAAATGAATATAAACGATTTATTACTAAAGACAATATCAGTATAATGCAAAAATACCGATATCAAAGGGACATCAAGGAACAAGACAACTCCACAAAATCAAAAAACATTATCACCCTGGAGGGATTAAATGTTGACCTGGAGTTATTTAATAAATAAAAATGGATAATATTGGGCGAAAATATCCACCAACTATTAAAACAATTACTGAACCCTAGACTGAAAAACTTCTTGAATCCCAATTAATTGCCAACCATAACAAATGACACACAAAGTGTTAGCGATATGGAAAGAAGAGGAAACTTGAAATATCATTATTAATGATTAAAACGGCTCACTAAAAATAACTGGGACAATTATTACCTGCAAGAACTAAGAAGTAAACGCAATACTATACCCTTAAGACTTACAAGGGTCGCTTTCGGTTTTGCCGAGCGGCCCCCTACAGCTCCCGGATAGACTCAACGTTTCGTAAGATTAAAAACTTTTGCTTAAGTCAACAACGACTTACCCTGGGGTTCTGGCCTTAAGCTTAAAAGTAACAGAAAGTATAACTTATTTATTTTATGAGATATTATTTCTTGTTACTTTTAAATATAAAAATGAGGTGCCTGTAACCAGGTCACCTTACAAGAACTCTGCAGGTATTTACTTAAAGAGCCAGACGGGAAAGTTTCGTCCTTTAACCTTGCCTTTTTCCAAATACGAATAGGCTTTTGCGACCACATTATTAGCAATGGCGACATAGCTCTGTCGATCATAGATATCTATTTTACCAACATATTTGCCTTCAACACCGGCTTCACCGGTGAGGGCTCCGAGAATATCCCCAGGCCGTAGCTTATCCTTTTTCCCCCCCTCCAGGACAATGGTACGGTTAGGTGGAACCAAAGTGAAATCGGCGACATCTTTTAAGCTGTCAATATCGGAAAACCGGCGAGTTTCGTTGCGATAGGCTGCCATAACCGGAGCTTGCTGATTGGTGTAAAGCGTAATAGCCAGACCCTCCTTCCCCGCCCGGCCGGTTCTGCCAATACGGTGGGTATAGGTAACTTCATCTTGGGGGAGATCATAATTAACTACCATTTCAAGCTCTTTAATATCAAGCCCTCTGGCCGCCACATCGGTGCCAATCAGCACCGAACAACTTTTATTGGCAAAGCGTACTAGCACATCGGTTCGCTCATATTGTTCCAGGTCACCATGAATTGCAAGGGCATCAATACCAGCTGCTGACAAATCAGCCGCCACTACCTGAACCTCAGCTTTCGTATTGCAAAAAACCAGGATATTTTGCGGTTGGTGATGGGCAATTACCTTAATGAGGATGGCAAGCTTATCATCGTAGTCCACCTCATAGAAATATTCTGTAATCTGGTTAGGTTGCTCTGCCGATATGGTTTGGACATTAATCGCATTCTTCTGAATAGCCGAACTTAAATCCATAATCTTATCAGGATAGGTTGCTGAAAAAAGAAGGGTTTGCCGCTTTTCCGGCACATATCTAATCACCCTCTTAATTTCATCAATAAAGCCCATATCGAGCATCCGATCGGCTTCATCTAAAACCAAGGTGTCTAAATCTGCCAGGGAAAGATTCTTTTTTTCCAGATGTTGCAACACTCGCCCAGGAGTCCCCACCACGATATGCGCCCCATGCAGTAGCGAACCATATTGCGGACCAAAAGCAGCTCCCCCACAGAGAGTCAGAATTTTAACGTTATGGATAGCCCGAGCTAAACGCTGCAGCTCTTTTGCTACCTGATCCGCCAGTTCTCGGGTGGGACAAAGTATAAGCGATTGGACTCTGAATTTTTTAACATTAAGTTTATTGAGTACCCCAAGGCCAAAGGCCGCTGTTTTCCCACTTCCCGTCTTAGCCTGGGCAATAACATCACAATTGTTAAAAATATGGGGCAAAGTTTCAGCCTGGACCGGCGTCATGGCGTTAAAACCAAGTTCTTTGAGATTATGGAGCATCTCCTTAGCAAGAGGCAGGCTTGAGAAATCAGTGGTATTCATAATTGGTCTTTTATACTCATGGAAATTGAAAGTTGATTAGATTGGAGCTTGCCAACAAGTGGTACATACCGAAAAAAGTACTAAGAAAAGGAGGGCCAAGCTGCTCTAGAATTTTTAGCTGAGTGGGTATCAGAAAACGATAAAGTGCCAGTAGAAACGAATATGACATTAAGGACGTTTGTGGCTTCGAAGAGTTACTCAGTGTCTTTATCCAGGATGAATAACAAAATACCATCAAGTTAACAAGTCCAACAACGTCACGCCAAACAGCTTGTAACGAAGGGGACGTCATAGGGCAATATTTTTTGATTTAAAGCTTACAGGGGACCGCTTTTGATTTTGCCGGGCGGCCACAGGGGAACACCTCTACAACTCCTGGGTAGTCCTAACGTTTAGGAAAATTAATAACTTTTACTTATATCAACGGTATTGACATCATAAGGAGAAGCGAAATTCACACCACAGTTTCCTTTGACCAAATAACAACGATAAGTAATCACTGGGACCTCATATTTATGCGGTTGCCCCTACCCACACTAATGGACTATAGCGAGCTACGGAACTGCATAAACATGAGGCGTCTGTTACCACTTACCAGCTAATAGCTTATTAGATCTACTATTTACAAGCTATATGACCAGGTAAAGGTTTTCTCTTCTACTCCACCACAAAGGCCACCGAATCAATCATTGAACCATTAGCATCGCGCAATTCTACTGTCCAGTTGCCGGTCCAAGTTCCCAGTTTTTTGCTAACATAAGTACGCCAACGCGGTCCCATTTTTACAGGTAAGGTAACCTCATTACGAATGGTACCCTCATGAATCCATACAAAATTTACCATCGTATCGGCGACGATATCAGTTGCTTCCAAAAAACATGAAACCTCCTGAATTCCCGAAGCCACCGTGTTTATAATTTCCACCGGTTCCCGATCTACCACATTTTCACAGATAACTAGCCTAGAAACTGTAAAAACACTCCCTTCCACTGCATAAGAAGTAACGGTAAAAAATGACCCGGCAAACAACACACAAAAAAGACACAAAAAAACTCCACCTCTTTTCATCACACTCTCCAATCAGATAAAACCTTAATAAATCGATAGGCACTACAACCCAACAACCAACAAAATATTTTAACCCATATTCTAGTACCCGGCCTTGCGCTTTAGGGCGTCGGAAAAATAACGTAAGCGTTCACCAGCACTACGCCTACACACAACCAGACCGTATTCACATAGGATTAACTATAGCTCACCGGTCAGCTTGCACACATACGCTCCACCGGTAAACGCTTACCAGTCCGATGTTATAGAACTTTTCTTTTCAACCCGGTGAACGGATAGAAAATATCATTATCCCATCTGGAATTCTGCGCAGGTAAGCGTAGAATCCGATTTTGAGACATTTATTATTTTCCCCAACCCTTATCGATGGAAGCCATAACCTATAACCACATTCTGATTCAACAATTAATTTGTAAGTAAACACATCTCCATAAGCATAGAAAAGTTATATAGCATCGTTGGCGACAAAAAACCGATAGACCTGTAATCACATCTAAAATGAGGACAAACTCAGTAGTATAGTTACAGACTACATAGCCTGTTACTGAATTCCTTCTATAATATATTATTATAAAAATACTAAGAAACAAAAAGCAATTCTTTAGAAAGGATTATCCACAGGATGATAATAAGAACCAATTTCATCTATTAATTACATACAGACAGACATTAAACAAATGGATCTAAAAACCTTTGGTAAACTAATTACTATAATGTATTATCAATATATCAATATTCAACCAGGGAGAAACACCAATGTCATTTTTCAAACGCATGCTTTCCAGTATCGGTATCGGTTCGGCTAAAGTTAACACCATGTTAGAAGGAGAGTTATTTCATCCAGGAGAAACTATAAACGGCGTTGTGGAGATAAAAGGCGGCAATACGCCACAACAAATCGACGGCCTCTACTTCTCTATCCTAACATCGTATACCACCACAGTCCAAGTTGAAAAAACAACGGAACCCGAAGACGGCTCAGAGCCAGAAATTGAGATCATTGAAGAGGAAGTCACCAAAACACACACCCTCCATTCTTTTAAAATTGATGATAACTGCAGTGTGGAAGCCAATGAAACGAAACAAGTTACTATTTCCTTTCAGCTTCCTTGGGGAACCCCTCTTTCACAGGGTACAAGTAAAACTTGGATCACCACCGGGCTTGATATCAAAAAAGGACTTGATTCCAGCGATAAAGATTATATCCAAGTAGCCGCCTCAACTCTTGTGCAGGAGACATTGCAAGCCATGGATCAATTAGGGTTTGTTCTCAATGAAGTTGATTGTGAAGAGGCCCCCGCAGCACGACAACCTGATTATCCGATTATCCAAGAATTTGAATTCAAACCCAACAGTTCCTCCTTCCAAGGCCAACTTGATGAAATTGAGCTGGTTTTCATGCCCAAGGAAAATGAACTGGAGATCTACATGGAAATAGATAGAAAAATACGCGGCATATCTTCCTTTGTCGTGGAGATGATCGGCGGCGACGAGACACAACTACGTTTCTCCGTAACAAATGATGATATTGAAGGATTAAATGAAAAAATCAGCAACCTCATCACAACTAGGCTCTAAATTTTTCACATAACATATTCAATACTGCATGAATCAATCCCCCTATTCAACTCTGATTCAACAACATAAAATTATACTTATTAGGTTTAGCTCTAACATCATCCAAAGGTAATAATACGTTTTAGGGCCGGGGAAAAAATAAATTGATATTTCGACCTCTGCCCAACTTTTAACATAATTAGTTTCTAGAATACCGCACTTAAAAGCACCACCATGGACGGGCCACCTACAAGGGAAACTCTCAGCTTAGCCAGGCAGCCACAGAGGGCAATATTATCAACTTAAAGTTACATGGTTGTTCTTAGCCTTGCCACTTATCCAAACCTAAACCTTTTAACCCCAGGACATGCCAGTGAAGCAACAACCTGATTGGAATAAATATGCAAACGTCAATCTTTTACACAAACTCCATCAAGACGGATTGTTAAATGATGACGCTTTTGTGGCAGCTAAAAAAATCCTCCGCCCTTCTTCAGCTTGGTTCTCATGGGCAAACCAGCTTCTTTTAATTATCGGCGTTACCCTAGTATTAGCAGGTGTGATATTTTTCTTTGCTTACAACTGGGCTCAAATGGGAAAATTCCAAAAATTTGCCCTTATTGAACTATCTATAGTCAGTTGCATAGTTGCTTCCTTCTTTCGTGGAGCAGAACAGCTTAGCGGTAAAACCCTGATACTCAGCGCCTCTGTTTTATGCGGCGTATTACTGGCAGTATATGGACAAATATATCAAACTGGGGCAGATAGTTTTGAGTTATTCCGTGGTTGGGCATTTCTCATCTTTGGCTGGGTTATCGTATCCGAATTTGCCGCCCTCTGGTTTCTTTGGCTTGTTATAGTCAATACCGGAGTCATTCTTTTCTGGCTCCAAGTCGGCGAACCAGGACACGCTATAGACTACGAATGGCTATGCCTTGCCATTGGTATCATCAACAGCTCTGCACTTGCTTTATGGGAAACTGGTCTAAAAAAAGAGTTCAGGTGGTTAACCAGTAAATGGCTCCAACCAATTTTACTAATAACCATTTTAGTATCCCTATCAATCCCCTGCATTGACCTGATAATTAATTCATATGATTCTTATGACAAGCCAAGCAGTATCACATTTTATATTTCAGCCATTTGGGTACTCGCCACATCGGCCGGTTACCTCTACTACCGAAACAACAAACGTAGGATGACTCCCATTGCCCTAATAACCATGAATTATAGTGTTATCCTTTTAACCCTTATAGGCAAAATCATGTTCTATAATAATCATGGCAATGCAGGTACCGCCCTCCTTTTTGCATTCATTATTATTTGCGTGGTAGGCGGTGCCACTGTCTTTCTCAAAAAAGTAAATATTGCCATGACGGCTAAATCAAGAGAGATAGACAAATGAATAATAAAACCATTACCATAAAAGAGCTTCTCGCACACCCACAGGTATTAGAGCACATAAACAAAAGTGAAATTGAACAAATCCATTATGAATGTCAAAGAGAGACCATTCAAACAAACGACCCACTCTACATCAAGATACTCTCCGGGGTTGGAGCCTGGTTTTCAGCATTTTTCCTTATCATGTTTTGTGTCCTGGCAGACTTGCTCGATAACAGCACCAACGCTACAGTCATTGGGATCATTTTCTTCATTGCGGCAATATTTATCGCCAAGGCAAGTAAGGCAACATTTCTTGATCAACTGGCACTGGCATTGGCCATTGCCGGAAATATCCTGCTGGTTTTTTACCACCTAGGGATATTCTATAATTTTTCCTTTCTAACGCCGGTACTCATCCAGACCACTGTATGTCTGGTTGTTTATCCCCTTTATGCCAATGCCGTTTACCGTTACCTAGCTCCTATCTTACTCGCCTTACTTATAGCCGTCTGGATCGTTGAAGAACAACCAGCACACTTTATCCATTTTCTTATCGCTGCCGAAACACTACTTCTTAGTCTCCTGACCATTAATAAAAAAATACCTGCTAAATTCAACCCGCTGCTATATTCCGCAGCAACAATGCTACCTGCCACCTTACTCTTTTTAAATTTTAGCCAAATTTCTTGGTGGCGAATAGAATTTCAAACACCTATCCAAGTATCAAGTGTTCTGGTAACCGCTTTTACCATATACCTGTTCATTCATCTTGCGGGCGGAGCTAAGCATCTCCGCGAGCCATGGCTCATTACGGCCATCGGAACAAGTGCTCTACTAGGTGCTTTTACAACACCTGGGATTCCAACAGCTATCGCTTTACTTGTCTTGGGTTACAACTATAATGATCGCATACTTTCAGGGCTTGCCTACCTTTTTCTCCCAATATTCCTAATACTATACTATTACTCTCTCAATGTGGATCTTGCATATAAATCTTGGATATTAGCAGGAAGCGGCTTGATTCTTCTTACCGTAAGATTGCTTGCCAAGCGTTTTTTACAGCCGAAGAAGGATACAATATGAAACAGATAGTCTTAATAGCGACGACATTGCTTATCCTCTTCGCAATTAATTACAACATTGTAAAAAAAGAGGCTGTTCTAAGAAACGGCAAGACAATGCTTCTCCGTCTTGCCCCGGTGGATCCGCGCTCACTGATGCAAGGAGATTACATGATCCTACGTTATGCAATGGCCAATGAGATCCCCGACGAACTGCTAAAAAACAAGGGCTGCATCGTTGTCATATCAGACAAAAACAATGTAGCTAGCTTCTTAAGAATACACGATAATAACCCCCTAAAAGAAAACGAACACCTCTTATTTTACCGAAATCGAAACGGACTCCGACTTGGAGCTGAATCCTTTTTCTTTCAAGAAGGAAATGCCAAGCTGTATTCCAACGCCCGATATGGAGAACTAAAAGTTGATGAATCAGGAACAAGTGTCCTTGCTGGGCTCCGTGGTGATGATTTTTCCTCTTTGGGAACCAAAGGGATTCCAAGTATTAACTAAGGGCCACAAAAAAATATACCGATTTTTATACCCGCCAATACAAGAACCAGTAGAATAGACTCCAAGTACCACTATCAATTATCTAGAATCGCCCATTGCATGAAAAATAAAAAATACTAAAATAAAATAGTCCTATTGCCCCCCAGTAAAAGGAAAAATACCTACCAGCTTACGACCACAATGTGTGACAACAGTCCAACGAAGCATATTACCTACCACCTGATTTACATACACTATTTAACTAATTACTAAACCACCCGAAACACCTCCTGCTCTATAGCAGTTCACAATCAGCAACACTACAAATCTATCCTAAAACATCTATAATCGGCCTTACAGTCCACGAAACAGCAAATTTCCGCCTTGTAATTCCAGCTAATGCCGTATATAGTTCGGCCCTTTTTTCTAAATTTATACGATAAGGATGATGATGTTCGAGCTTTTTGTTCATAAAACCGCAAGTTTTAAAAATGATATACTGTCCGGCTTAACTGTAGCCCTAGCTTTAGTACCCGAAGCGGTTGCCTTTGCCTTTGTTGCCGGAGTCGACCCCCTGGTCGGCCTTTACGCCGCATTTATAGTAGGCCTAATAACTTCGGTTATCGGCGGACGCCCCGGAATGATTTCCGGTGCCACCGGTGCCCTAGCAGTCGTTATGGTCGACCTCGTTGCCACCCATGGTATCGAATATCTTTTTGCTACTGTGGTACTAATGGGCATTATCCAAATCAGCGCCGGTATATTGCGACTCGGTAAGTTCATACGGCTCATTCCCCATCCGGTCATGCTCGGCTTCGTTAATGGCCTGGCTATTATCATATTTCTTGCTCAGCTCAGCCAGTTCAAAATTAAAAACACCGAGGGAATGCTACAATGGATGAGCGGCTCCACCATGGTATTGATGCTTGGTTTAGTAGCATTGACCATGGCCATTATTCACTTTCTCCCAAAACTGACTCGCGCTATTCCCTCTTCACTGGCCGCAATCCTCGTTGTTACCGGACTTGCACACGGTCTAAATCTGGACACCCGTATGGTCGGTGACTTAGCATCGGTTTCCGGTGGCCTTCCTCAATTTCACATTCCAACCGTACCGGTTACTCTCGACAATATACTCATCATCCTCCCCTACTCGCTCATTTTAGCTGCCATCGGCCTGATTGAATCATTAATGACCATGAGCCTGATAGATGAGCTTACCGAAACCCGTGGTAGGGGCAATAAGGAATGTGTCGGCCAGGGTGTTGCCAACGTGGTTACCGGCTTCTTCGGTGGCATGGGAGGATGCGCCATGATCGGTCAAAGTATGATCAATGTAAACTCCGGAGGTCGTGGGCGACTTTCCGGTATTTCAGCAGCACTATTTCTTCTGATTTTTATCGTGTTTGCTTCAGGCCTTATCGAAATGATCCCACTGGCTGCCTTAGTCGGCGTTATGTTTATGGTGGTCATCGGTACCTTTGCCTGGTCGAGCTTCAGAATTCTCCATAAAATTCCCCGTACCGACGCCCTGGTACTGGTTCTGGTGTCCGGCGTCACCGTTGCCACAGACTTAGCAGTTGCCGTCTGCGTAGGGGTTATTGTCTCAGCACTGGTTTTCGCCTGGGAAAGCGCCAAACAAATCACATCACGCAAAAGCATTGATGAATCCGGTGCCAAAGTTTACCGTTTAAGTGGTGCTCTCTTCTTCGGCTCCGTGCGCAGTTTTCAGGACCAGTTCACCCCCAAAGACGACCCGGATGAGGTAATCATTGATTTTGCAGAGGCCAGGGTTTGCGACCATTCAGGCCTTGAATCCATCAATAGCCTAACCGAACGTTATTTGGCCAGAGGTAAAAAACTGCGTCTTACACACCTTAGTCCCGAATGTCGCACACTGCTAGATAAGGCAGGTTCCATGATCGAAGTCAACGTTGTTGAAGATCCTCGTTACCGCGTTGCCACCGACAAACTTGCATAATCACCCAGGACTCATCATATAATTTTCGTAAGCGTTTACCAGCATTCGCCTGCGCGCGATCAGACCGGATTGACATCGGATTAACTATAGCTCACCGGTCTGCTTGCACACATGCACAGCACTGGTAAACGCTTACCAGTCCGATGTTATAGAATTTTTCTTTACAACCCACAGTAAACGGTTATCCCCATAGCCATCAATTTTAGGAGATCTATCCGTTGGAACCACTAAAAACTGCAAAACTATAGTTTTTATACCAACAATTTACACCTGAAAAGCCAGATTCTTTCAGCCATTGAATTTGTGATGTTAATTTTGACATTTTGTCTTCTTTCATTCGCTCAAGCGCTGCGTTAAGTTCCTGATCAGCTACCCCTTCTGCCTTAACTTGCTCTATCCATTTATTCCTATATGTTTTCTCAATATTTTGTGCTTCACCTAGAACCTGATCTGCGTTTATAAAAATGCCACCTGCTTTAAGATGGGCGTATATTGTTTTGAATAATTTTTGTTTTTCCTTAGCCGTCAGGTGGTGAATTGAAAGAGAGGAAATTATTAAATCGTAATTTTGATCAAACGACTCTGCTTTTGAATAATTTGTGACAATAAAGCCAAATTCATTTTGATACCCCCTGACTCGCTCTTTAGCCTCAGCCAACATTTTATCTGAGATATCCATTAAATTTATTTTTGCGTTTGGATATCTCAAAGCCACCATCTCTGCCATTAAGCCTGTGCCAGCGCCAAGATCTAAAACTTTTATCTTTTTTTCTTTATTAAATGGGATGACTTCAATTGCAATTTGATAAAAGCTGTCAAAGCAGGGAATTAGTTTTTTTTCGAGACCCATCATACTGCGACGCATATTTATCAAAAACAGCTTTTACAGACATATTAATACACCGTTTCAATTAGCTTATTTCTTCAACTCGTGATTACTTATACATAACACTGTGACTCAACAAATGTGTCTTTCCACCGTTCCCCTGCAGCAACATGGTTAGGTTTGATATTTTTCTCACCTTGTGTATTTAGTCAAAAGAAACGGCAAGTTTGATAGTTTCACCCCCAGCAAAGTTAGCCTTCCTAGGCCATACATAAACTTGGTTTGGGCTCAATTTATCATAACCGGTACCATAATGGTTTCTTAATCCTGGGACACCTTACGTAAGGAGCTGGCCTTCTGCATGGCCACTTTCATACGTTTGCGCTCTTCTTCCGCCTCCATAGATCTGGTTCCACCCTTGATCGCATCTAGAAATTCAATCGCCTTAGGTGACTCTGAATCAATAATAGTGGTTCGCTGATTGGTGAATTGTTCCCAAATCCAATACTCACAACCAGCAAACCCTATGCTAGCATAATGGGATAGAAATGAATTGATATCTTCACCCACTGTATATAGATGTATATCGTCTAAATCATGGCTAATATACTTTATTGAATCAATATCATCCCCTTTAAAAACGACAGCAAACTGATCACCATTTTCGACACCTGCGAATGCAAGAAGATTCCTTGGATGAATTTCTAAATCGTATTCATCAGGTTCATAGTCATCTTCAATCCGAAAATTCATTTCAAGCATTTCGTCCAAAGATATGTTGAAATATCCACCACTGATGCTTTCTCCTTCACCTTCTAATCTTACCAAAGCACCATCTTTCAGTGACCACCAAATATCAAGCCCCCCAGCATTATTCAAAAGGAAATCCTTAAACTTTGGAGGTAACTCAATCCCAAATTTCTTCTCAATTTCAGCTAATTTATTATTTGAAGCAGGTGCATCGATTATGTTTGAATCGACGACAGAGCTGATTCCCATTAAATAGTTAGTAAATTGGTTCCAGTTTTCTTTCCACATTATAATTAACAATTCCTTTTAGGGGTAATAACAAATTAGGTAAGGGACATGCTCAAACCACTACCTAAAAGGCCGCAGCAGACATTCGCGTCCCGCCCCACCCTTTTATTATACGAAGCCGCTATACGACAAACAGTGCATCAGTAAATAATGAATTATTACATATTCATTATTTTAACAATAACAAGTTAATAACAGGATTGTTATATTGCCAGTTGTTTTTCCAAAAACTACATTTTTCTCTCAACAAATCGATTCCACAAAAAATACTCGTAATTCTATTATTCACTTTTTCCCATATTACTTCAAACTGATATCACTACTGGCAGCATAAGAGTCAAAGTGAGACTTGACCCCTAGGATGACCCCTAGGATTTCTGACCCAAGATTTCTTTGCGGCACGAATAATTTATAATACAGACACGATACTTGTCTCTTTAAATTTTCATAAGTTGACTCTCTTTTAAGATAAGGTTAATGATTAAGATCGTAGGTAAATAAATATTACTTTTTCCAGCCTAATTGCTTACTCAAAATAGTAAGGAGACGATTATGATGGATGTACCAATTATTTGGCGAGCAGTAATGATATGTTGATACTATTTGACACTCAACCAGGGATTATAGTTTTTCTGGTCCTTATTTTTATCGGAATTTTTACCTATATTAATATGAAGAATAATTCAAAGGAAATTCGATGTATTAATTGTGGTGCCGTAGTGTATGTTGAACAGATGAAGGCTGAAAATTGTACAGAATGCGGAGCAAGGTTAAATTAATATGCAAAAAATAAATAAGAAAGAAGTAATCAATTATATAAAAAGACATCCTTTACTGTTGAAAGATTTTGATTTGAATAATGACGGATTTTTAGATGATTATGAAATTAATAATATATATGCAGCGGTTGTCGAATATATTTCAAAAAAGTTAACCCATAACTGGCATTATTCAACCCCGCCAAATAGTGAAGTGTATGGGCCTGTAAATTTTGCTTCATTACCCAAGTCTAAAAATTCTTATATCAGGCCTGAAGGAAGTGATCTTTGGTTGCCTTATGATATCATCAAGGCGGCAAGGAAATATGAATTTAATCAAAAAGACAGGTTGATTGACCAGGTCTTACTTTCAACTTCAGACCAAATATATGGGTACAATATAATAGAACATAAGGGAATAGTTTGGGGAGTTACGGTGAGAGCAAAAGATTTTTTTACTGATTTTACCGCATCAATTCAGAATTTTTTTGGTGGCGA
>Ga0224507_10000470_pt1 | contig 15804 bp, 13 predicted proteins | sample SF_Jan12_sed_USG_3_FD_170159 | JGI IMG/M metagenome (GOLD analysis project Ga0224507, IMG submission 170159) | Sediment microbial communities from San Francisco Bay, California, United States - SF_Jan12_sed_USGS_13 | ecosystem: Environmental > Aquatic > Marine > Sediment | place: USA... | reverse complement strand
GCACGACCGATGGTTCCGGTACGACTGATGGTTCCGGTACGACTGATGGTTCCGGTACGACTGATGGTTCCGGTACGACTGATGGTTCCGGCACGACTGATGGGTCCGGCACGACCACTGTAGACGGTTACACCGACGCTGGAACTTTGATCTTTGCCTATGCGGGCGGTGGATCGGGTGGTCTGTCTGCTTCTCAGGACGAGTCTGCTCCAGGTGTGCTTAGCTCCACGGGCGCAGGCTATACGATTAATGGTGGTGATGACCTGGTGCGTATGACCGCCGACAACTGGAGCCTGAGTGGCTCCGAAATTGGCAACCTGAGTGGCCAGCGCGGCACAGGCCGCGGTGTCGATCTGGGTGCAGATGAACAGACCGGCATTCGTTGGGGTCGCTGGGAAAGCGGTCGTGTAAACCTGAACAGCGACAGCGTTGAGGTCGAGAACATCAATCTCGGCGATGGCGGTATGCACTGGATCGCAGGCGATGGCATTAACGCCCAGGTGGCCCTGCCTTCCACAGGTTCGGTTGGCTTTGAACTTTATGCGTCTACCTCGCCCACCAGTAACAATGGTGACGTAGGGGTGCTCGGATCGGCACAACTTACCGCGCACTTTGACACCAGTACCGTGGACGCCAGTCTCGGGCTGACTATGCCTGGCTCATCTTCCGGCAGCACCGAACAGTGGGATGCCAGTGCAACAGGCCTGGAACTGGATACCGCAACGGCGACCTTTGATGGCGCTTTCGACACGGTCACCGTGACCACAGAAAGTGGCATAAGTGACGGCGAGGGCTGGGTCAGCGGATTCTTTACCGGTGATAGCGCGGGTGATATTAACGGCGCCGGCCTGGGGTATTCCTTGAGCGACGCAGACGGTAATACGGTTTCTGGCACTGCCGCCTTCCGGGTAACAGAACCTCCGCCGGTTCCCTGAGAAATTCCGGTCAGATAAACTGGCCCAGCAAAACCCACGAACATAAAACACCCGGCCAAGGCTGGGTGTTTTGTATTGCTTGTTACTTCTTTGGAGAGAGCGGGGTGCTTACAGGTGCAGGGCGCGCAGCTCTGGGTGTTGGATACTTGCCGCCCAGATTTCATCGAAATCCGCCAGGTAGTGCGAGGCGACTGCGGGGCTATAGCTGTCGGCCATACCATCCCAGCGAGATGCATCCAGTCGATAGGAGATCGCAAAGTTGTCGCTGATCAGGTAAGCCTCACGATGGTCCGCAAAGTCTTTATGGACATTACGGAATTCAACGTAGCTGTTCAGCCTGCGTCCCAGGGTGATGAGCTTGTGACCATCTTTTACCGCGCGCTGCGGATTAGCCACCAGTACACGAATTCGTGCGTAGGCCCGGGAGAGGACCAGGCGCTTTACAATCTCGATAAATGTATTTTGATCATAGATGGAGGGTTCCAGGTCCTGGGTGAAGATCACCAGTGACTTGGTGGCGAGTCGGGCAATTTCTTCAGTCGCGGCGCGAACGTCATCATGACCCGAGACTACGCGTCGGGCGTTTTCCATTGACTCATTTTGTTCTTTGCTCACCATAATCAATCGTCTGACGCATCTTCAAGTGAGGAATCCCCGCTTCCTGGAACTCATCACCTTCGACTACAAAGCCGAATCGTTGGTAAAAGGCCATTGCGTGGGACTGTGCGTGAAGATAAACCTCATGCAGGCCCCGCGATTTGGCTGCCTCGACAAGGGCAGTGAGGATTTCGCCTCCGATTCCCTTGCCACGGTACTTACTTAATACCGCCATCCTCCCAATCTTACCGTCAGACATAAGGCGGCCAGTGCCAACTGCGTCACGTTTTGCACCAATAAGCAGTTCTGCCAGGACATGGGTGCATTGCTGGTCTTTTCCATCCCACTCCAGATCTGCTGGAACTCCTTGCTCCTGCACAAAAACCGTTTTCCTGATCGAATGTATGAGCTGCTCGTCCTGGGGCCACACTGCCTGTCTTACGGCTAACGAGGGGGGTGCATGCTTACTCATCATCCAGCTCCAGTTCGCCGGCGTTGACCAGGTCCGTTAAAAGCTTTGCCGCGGAGGGAGAGTTGCGCAGGGTTGCGATGTCCAGATTCAGGTCGCGATGACTGCATAGATCCCGGACCAACGGGACGAGTTCCTGGTCAAGGTCTATCGAGCGCCCGTCGATAAATAGCATCACTTTGTCATTTGCTTGCCAATGGGCCCACAGGGCCATGCCGTGTCGTCTCAGCACACGGCCCTTGCCAAGCAGATCAAGTAATTGGCTGGGGTTGATGTCTTCTTCGTTGGGCAGAGGCTGGAGCCAGGCCTTGGGTTCGGTAAGCATGCTACCGAACCATGCGGCCAGGGCCTGGTCGTCCATGGCCAATGCCTGGCCCAGCATGTTCCTGACTCGAGCCAGTGCTGCAGGGCTGATCAGGCCGTCTGCGGCTTCATTCAGACCTATGCCCGGATCCGAATAACGTGGGTTGGAAAACCCGGATCCTGGGGACTCCGCCATGCGTGAGGCCAGGTCCTGAAACATTTCCGAGCAGGATGGTGCACGGAATCCGATTGAGTAGGTCATGCACAGCTCCTCATCGGGCATGGCCACGCCAAAATGGGCAACACCCGGCGGGAGGTACAGTACGTCGCCCGGCTGGGTGATCCATTCCTCATCAGGCGTGAAGCTATCCACCAGGGACAGTTCGGAGTTTTCCCTGCCATGGTGATCGCGAGCCTTGCTGTCCCATTGCCAGCGTCGACTACCCTGGGCTTGTACAAGGAATACGTCGTAGGCGTCTACATGGGGCCCGACACTGCCGCCGGGTGCCGCGCAGCTGATCATCAGGTCATCCATGCGCCAGGACGGAAGGAAGCGGAAGGGATCGAGAATTTGAGCCAGCTCCGGCAAATGTTTTTCAACGTCCTGGACAAGCAGGCTCCAGTCAGAGATCTCCAGTTGCTCAAGCTCGGATTCTTCGAAGGGGCCGTTGCGAAGGCTCCACACACCGTCCTTGTGCTTTACCAGGCGGCTTTCAACGCCCTCGTCGCAGGCAAGGCCTGCCAGTTCATCTGCACTGAGTGGTGAGCGGAAGCCCGCCAGGGCTGCCGGCATTTTCATCGGCCGTTGCTGCCAGGTATCGGCCAGGAAGTCCTGCACGCTGAGGCCTGCAGGCCATACCAGGCTAGGCGAAATCATCAGGGTTTTTCGTTCAGCGTTCGTGCCAGCTTCTCGGCCAGGCCGACGTAGCTTGAGGGACTTAACGCCAACAGTTGATCCCGGGCATCATCGGGAAGCTCCAGGCTTTCGATGAACACCTTGAGGGTCTCGGCGTTCACGGTCTGGCCACGGGTGAGGGCCTTGAGCTTTTCGTAGGGATTTTCTATACCGTAGCGACGCATCACTGTCTGCACCGGTTCCGCGAGCACTTCCCACGCACTGTCCAGGTCAGCATCGATACGGTCCGCATTTACTTCCAGCTTGCCCATACCCTTTAGACTGGCTTCAAGGGCGATCACCACGTGGCTCACTGCGACGCCAAGATTTCTTAGCACCGTTGAATCGGTCAGGTCGCGCTGCCAGCGAGAGATCGGCAGCTTGGCGGAGAAATGTCCCAGCAGGGCGTTGGCAACACCCATATTGCCCTCGGCATTTTCAAAGTCGATGGGATTGACCTTGTGGGGCATGGTGGAGCTCCCGACTTCGCCGGCCACCGGGCGTTGCTTGAAATAGCCCAGGGATATGTATCCCCAGATATCCCGGCAGAAATCCACCATGATGATGTTGAAACGGGCCAGGGCATCGCAGTATTCGGCGACCCAGTCATGGGGCTCGATCTGGGTGGTGTAGGGATTGGCCACCAGGCCCAGGCCGGCAATAAACCGCTGGGAAATACCGCTCCAATCAAGGTCGGGGTACGCCACGACATGAGCGTTGAAGTTACCCACGGCGCCGTTTATCTTGCCCATGGGCTCTACCGCTGCCAACTGCCTGCGCTGACGACCGAGACGGTGAGCCACGTTGGCCAGTTCCTTGCCCAGGGTGGTGGGAGAGGCGGTCTGGCCGTGGGTGCGCGAGAGCATGGACTGGCCGGCGTTGACCTTGGCCATGTCGCTGATTGCGGCGATCACCTTGTCCATCAGGGGCAGCAATACCTTCTCACGGGCTTCATGGAGCATCAGTGCGTAGGCCAGGTTGTTGATGTCCTCGGAGGTGCAGGCGAAATGCACAAATTCTTTCACGTGCCCGGCATCGGCAACCGTATCGATGCGGTTCTTGATCAGGTATTCGACTGCCTTGACGTCGTGGTTGGTCACCGCCTCAATACCCTTTACCTCGGCAGCGTCCTCGGCCCTGAAGTTTGTCGCCAGCGCTTCGAGCACCGGGTTTAGCGCGGCGGGCCAGGGCTTGAGTTCCTCTATGCCGGCATCGTCGGCCAGGTGGCGCAGCCACTGGACTTCTACCAGGGTGCGAAACCGGATCAGGCCGAATTCGCTGAATATGGGGCGCAGGCTGTCACACCGGGAGGCATAGCGACCATCGGCGGGAGAAATCGCCATCAACTGGCTGAGGTTGACAGGAGCGGGAGATTTGGGAGTTTTGGCCATGGCGGGTAAGGGTTTCTCAGTCTGTCGCGAGTGAAGCCCCGTGGAACCGCCACCGGTGCCGTCCTGGGAAAATCCCGACGCGGAACTGCTGGGTGGGAGCAGGCCGGTAATCAGGGCCAGGAGGGGCCGGTACAGTGCCTTGAGGCACGGTGTTACGATGGGCGCGAATGATACATCAGGCAGGCCCCTGTCGGTAAGTGCGGCGGGGCATGGAAGGGTGAGGAAATCCTCAAAAACCGGGGTTTTTTCCGCAGCCCGTATGGGATCATGGAATAGGATGGGTTATCAGTCCGCGTGAGTGGCGTCTCCTGAATTAGTATGAAGTAAAAGCTATATTATATGGAATACAATTACTTACGAGATATTCTTCATAAGAATATTAAGACTAGAGAGCAGTTCCCGGAACTCAAGAAGGTTGCGATGCCGGGCCTGGAAGGGGACTTACCCGAATTGCTAAGAAAACTGAATCCCGGGCGCTGGACTCCGGCTGCTGTGCTGGTGGGGATCGTGGATCGCGGAGACAGCTTAAACGTGCTGCTGACCCAGCGGGGCGAGGGCTTGAAACACCATCCCGGACAGATCAGCTTCCCCGGGGGCCGTATTGAGACCGGTGATCAGGGGCCGGATGATGCGGCGGTCAGGGAAGCCCATGAGGAAATCGGTCTGGATCCTGGCTTCGTCAGCGTTCTTGGGCACCTGCCGGACTACCTGACCATCAGCCGCTATACGGTGACCCCGGTTATTGCCATGGTGAAGCCCGGGTTTAGCCTGAAACCGGATATGCAGGAAGCCACCGATGCCTTCGAGGTACCGCTGTCGTTCCTGATGGATACGGCTAATCACACGCTGCGTAAGCGCCAGTTATTCGATCACCTGGTGCCGGTGTACGAGATTCATTACCAGGACAGGAATATCTGGGGGGCGACCGCGGGCATGATTGTCAGCCTTCATCAACAGCTGTTTAACGAGAACTAGGCATTTATGAGTGACATTTCAGAACTGGTCGAGATCATGGCCCGACTCAGGGATCCGGAAACAGGCTGCCCCTGGGACCTGGCCCAGGATTTCGACAGTATTTCGCCGTACACCATCGAGGAAGCCTACGAGGTAGCCCATGCCATCGCTGGTGGCAATATGGACGAGTTGCGGGACGAACTGGGGGACCTGTTGTTCCAGGTGGTCTATCACGCCCGCCTGGCCCAGGAAAAAGGCGCGTTTGCCATTGACGAGGTGGTCAAGGGGATTTGCGAGAAGATGGTGCGGCGCCATCCTCATGTGTTCGGGGATGAGACTGTTGCCGACGCCCAGGCCCAGACCCTTGCCTGGGAGGAACACAAGGCCAGGGAGAAAGCAGGCAGCGGGAAGGAATCAAGCTCGATCCTGGATGATATACCCCTGGCGCTTCCGGCCCTGACCAGGGCTGCAAAGCTGGGCAGGCGGGCCAGTAAAGTCGGCTTTGACTGGCCGGATTCCGTGGGTCCCCGGCAGAAGATAGACGAGGAACTGGCGGAACTGGATGCCGAACTGCCGGATGCAGACAAGCACCGCTTGCACCATGAGGTAGGGGATGTCCTGTTCGCCGTCGTGAACCTGTGCCGCCACCATGACATTGACCCCGAAGCTGCCCTGAGGGACTGTAACAACCGTTTTCAGCAGCGTTTCGGGTTTGTCGAGAAGTCCCTGGCCGATGAGGGTCTCAGCCCCGACCGGGCCAGCTTGCAGCAAATGGATGCTCTCTGGGAGCGGGCCAAGCAATCCGGGGGCTGACCCCCGATTTCCCAATCTTTCTATCGGTTAAGTCCCGGTTCAGCTTGCCGGGACTAGTCTGTACCCAGGTTCCGGAAATAGCGGGACGTGACAATGGGTCACACCGACGAGGAGATTCGACATGAAAACACTCATTCCAGCAATTGGTCTTTCAGTCCTGATGTTGTCTTCCACCGCCTTCGCCGGTAACGACAAGCACCATTCCAGGGGGCCTGTTTATGACTACGCGAAGGTTCTTGAGGTCCAGACCCTGGTCACACGCGTGAAGGTCAGTACGCCGACCCGTGAGTGCTGGGAAGAAACCGTGGTTGAGTCAGTGCCCCGGCGCCAGAGCAATCCCGGTGGCGCAATCATTGGCGGCCTGATCGGTGGAGCGATTGGCCACCAGTTTGGGTCAGGGCACGGAACCGACGCGATGACCATGGCCGGAATTGTGGTCGGCTCGGTCATTGGTAATACTGCCGGTCGCACCACTTCGTCCCAAACCGTGAGCTATCCGGTCGAGCGCTGTGAAACGCGCAATCGTGTGAGCTACCAGGAACGGATTAACGGTTATAGCGTGACCTACAAATACCAGGGCCGCGTGTACAACACCCGGATGCCCTATGACCCGGGCAAGCGACTGAAGGTTCGTGTCGACGTGCGCCCTGCGGGCAACCCGGGTCATCGGTAAGACCGGACAGGAATCACAGTTGCCAGTGCGCCGGCGGCGGGTGACAATTTCAACCATGACATCACTACGCACAATTTCCGTTCGTCACCTGCTGCCGTTGCTGTTGCTGGCGCTGGCCTCAATTTACCTCGCTTCCCCGGCTGTTGCCGCCGACCCTCAGCGTGGAGACCGGGGCGCGGATCGGGGCCGGCCTATAGTCCTGGCAAAGAGTGAGATGTCGCTGGATGCCGCAGTAGCGATGGTGCGCGAGCGCTTTGGAGGCAAGGTGATAAGCGCGAGTACCACCAGTCGGGGCGGAAAGAAAGTCCACGTCATCAAAGTGCTCAGCGACGAGGGCCGAGTCAGGACGGTCAGGGTGGATGCCCAGACCGGACGAATCCAATAAGGAGCCCGGAACATGCGTTTGCTGATTGTTGAAGATGAGCAAAACCTGCGCGAATCCCTGCAGGAACGGCTGCGTAAGGAAGGTTTCGTCGTAGATTCGGCGAAAGACGGCGAGGAAGGTTTGTACTTCGCCACCGAGTATCCCATCGACCTGGCAATCGTCGACCTGGGACTGCCGGGTATCTCCGGAATGGACCTGATCCGACAGGCACGGGAACAAGGCGCCAGCATGCCAATCCTCATTTTAACTGCACGGGATCGCTGGCAGGACAAGGTGGAAGGTCTGCAGGCCGGTGCCGATGATTATGTGGTCAAGCCTTTCAGCATCGAGGAACTGCTGGCACGGGTACAGGCGCTGCTGCGTCGTTCCGGCGGCTGGGCGGAACCGGTGCTCCACAGTGATCCGGTGAGCCTCGATACCCGCACCCAGAAAGTGTTGGTGGGCGAGCGGGAACTGGAACTGACCTCATTCGAATATCGCCTGCTGGAATGCCTCATGCTCTCTGCCGGCAAGGTGCTGTCCAAGGCCGAGCTAACCGATCGTTTGTACGAGCAGGACTTTGAACGGGACAGCAACACCATTGAAGTATTTATCCGTCGCCTGCGGGTGAAACTCGACCCCGAGGGCGAGCTCAATCCTATCGAAACACTGCGGGGGCGCGGTTACCGCTGGGCCTTGCAGCGCAAATAGGGGGCAAGGATTCCCCCGTGAGTGCAGCCAATCAAAAATATTCCTTACGGGGCAGGTTGCTGTTGTGGGTCAGCGGCCTGCTTATCGTGTTTTTTGGCGTGACCGCCTTCGGCCTGGACCTGGCCTTCCGGCATGCCGGCGAACGGGCCGTTGAAGATGTCCTGGATGTGCGGGTAATCATGCTGCTCGCCGCTGCCGAGCCGGATAACGGTTCGCTTTCAATTTCCAGTGAACTGCCGGACCCGAGATTTGCCCAGGCCGGTTCTGGCCTGTATGCCGAACTGCTCGACGCCCGGGGCGAGGCCCTGTGGCGCTCAGCGTCCAGTACCGGCTTGCAGATCGGCCTGGCCCAGCTGCCGGAAGCGGGCATTCGTGAATTCCGGCGCGTGGTTGCCTCGGACGGCTCCAAATTGCTGGCCCTGACCTATGGTGTGGAATGGGAGTTCGAGGATGGCAGGGTGGAATCCTTTGTGGTGCAGGTTGCCGAGAACCTGGATGGCTACACTGCCCAGGTGAGGCGCTTCCGTCGCCAGATGGGTGGCTGGTTCCTGGCCTCGCTGGTGTTGTTGCTGTTCTCCGTCGCAGCGCTGATGCGTGGGGTATTGCGGCCCCTGAATCGCATCGAGCGTGAAATCGAGGCGGTAGAGAAGGGGCAGTCGGAACAACTCGGCACCGGCTATCCCAGTGAGTTGGAGCCGCTGACCCGAAACATGAACGGCTTGATTGTCTCCGAGCGACAGCGTTTGCAACGCTACCGTCATGCCCTGGGAGACCTGGCTCACAGCCTCAAGACGCCGCTTGCAGTGGTTCGCGGTCAGCTGGACAGTGGCAACCAGGTGGATATCGCGTTGCTGGCAACCCAGGTAGAGAGGATGGACGACATCGTCCGCTATCAGTTGCAACGGGCTGCCGCCATGGGCAGCGGCACCCTGGGACGCAAGCAGGTAGATGCCGTGGATGTGGCCAGGGGCGTTATCGAGGCCCTGGACAAGGTGTACTGCGCCAAGAAGCCCCGCCACACCCTGGAGCTTCCCAAGACCCTGCCATTTCATGGCGATCGGGGCGACCTGATGGAAATCCTCGGGAATCTGCTGGACAACGCCTACAAGTATTGCGAGTCCCGGCTGACCCTGGCCATGCAGGCGCTGCCTGCCGGCCCCGGGGGCAAGCCCGGATTGAGAATCCAGATTGATGACGACGGGGAGGGCATTCCCGACGGGCTGGAAGAGGCCCTGATACAGCGCGGCGCCCGCGCCGACGAGCGCAACGACGGACAGGGTATTGGCCTGGCGGTGGTGCGTGAACTTGCCGAGGCCTTCCAGGGCTCACTGGAGATCGGACGCTCCGAACTCGGTGGCGGCCGGATCACCGTGGTGTTGCCTGGCGTATGACTTCCGGCAGTGACGACAAGCCGGTGAAGTTGCCGGCCAAGGAAAGGCTTAGGACGGTCAAGGACCAACTGGGCTCTATCATGCTGACCGATGCGCCGGCGGTGCGTATGCTGACCGGCCGAATTCAGAATCGTCTCAAGACCCGCAAGCCTGCCGAGCGAGACCTGGACAAGCTGGAACGGCTGATAGAGCAGTCGCTACAGCGGGCACAGAATCGGGCTCGTAGCGTGCCCGAACTGCGGTTTCCTGAAGAGCTTCCTGTCAGTGAACGGCGCAAGGAGATCGCCGAGGCAATCAGCAAGCACCAGGTGGTGGTGATTTGCGGTGAAACCGGTTCGGGCAAAACAACCCAGATTCCCAAGATTTGCATGGAGTTGGGGCGTGGCGTTACCGGGACCATCGGTCACACCCAGCCCAGGCGAATCGCGGCCCGCACTGTCGCGGCGAGGGTGGCTGAGGAGGTCGGCACGTCCTTGGGTCATTTGGTTGGCTACAAGGTGCGATTCACCGACAGTTCTTCCCGGAACAGCCTGGTGAAGCTGATGACTGACGGCATCCTGCTCGCGGAGTTGCAGACAGACCGTGACTTGCTGGCCTACGACACGCTGATTATCGACGAGGCCCACGAGCGCAGCCTGAATATCGACTTCCTGCTGGGTTATCTGAAACAGCTGCTGCCCCGGCGTCCGGATCTGAAAGTCATCATAACTTCGGCCACCATCGACCCGGGCAAGTTTTCCGAGCATTTCGACGACGCGCCCATCATCGAGGTGTCGGGCCGCACCTACCCGGTGGATATCGAGTATCGCGAGCCGCCGGAAGGGGGCAGTCGTGACTTGATCCAGCAAGTGGTTGACGCGGTGGATTCCTTGCCCCGTGATCACACCCTGGTGTTTCTCTCGGGTGAGAGGGAAATTCATGAAGTTGCGGAGTTGCTGCGCAGAAAGCAGTGGCAGAATACCGCCATCGTTCCGCTGTATGCACGGCTGTCTGTATCGGAACAACAAAAGGCATTTAGAACCGATGGACCACGCCGGATTGTCCTGGCCACCAATGTGGCGGAAACCTCTATAACCGTGCCCGGGATTCGGTTCGTTGTGGACGCAGGTTTTGCACGTATCAGTCGCTACAGTCATCGCAGCAAGGTGCAGCGCCTGCCCATCGAGAAAATATCCCAGGCTGCCGCCAAGCAAAGAGCAGGGCGCTGTGGTCGCGTGCGGGCGGGTATCTGCGTTCGCCTTTACGGTGAAGAGGAATTTGCAGAACGTCCCGAATTTACCGAGCCGGAAATTCTTCGTACCAACCTTGCCAGCGTGATCCTGCAAATGATTGCCCTGGGCCTGGGCGACATAGAGTCGTTCCCATTTCTCGATCCGCCCGATCCGCGTTTCGTCCGGGATGGATATCGCCTGCTCAGGGAACTGGGTGCGGTGGATGAGGACCAGCGAATTACCCCACTGGGGCGACGTATTTCCCGTTTCCCGGTTGATCCGGTATTTGGACGGATGATCCTGGCTGCCGGAGAACTTGGCTGCCTGCGTGAAGTGCTGGTGATCGCCAGCGGACTGAGTATTCAGGATCCCCGGGAACGGCCCAGCGATGCTCGTGAGGCGGCGGATCGGCAGCATGCCGAGTATGCGCACAAGGACTCTGACTTCATGAGCCTGGTGAACTTGTGGGAGCTGTGGCAACGCAAGAGCAAGGAAGTCAGTGGCAACCAGTTGCGCAAGTGGTCACGGGCGAATTTCCTGAATTTCCTGCGGATGCGTGAGTGGCAGGATGTGTATCAGCAACTTCGAAACCTGGCCCGGGAACTGAAGCTGGAGGCCAATCGTGAGGCTGCCGACTATGAATCGGTGCACAAGGCGCTGCTGTCGGGTCTGCTGGGTCATGTCGGCGAACTGGATGAAAAGCGCGAATACCGCGGTGCCCGGGGAACACGCTTTGCGATCTTCCCGGCCTCGGTGCTGAGTAAGAAAGGACCGCGCTGGGTGATGGCGGCCTCCCTGGTGGAGACCAGTCGCCTGTGGGCCCGTATTGCGGCAAAGATAGAGCCTCTATGGGTTGAGCAGATGGCCGCTCACCTGGTGCACAGGGAATTTGGCGACCCGGCCTGGGACGCCAAGGCGGGCACGGTCACTGCGAAGGAAACGGTGAGCCTGTTCGGCCTGGTATTGGTGGCCGGCAGGGCCATAAGTTACGGACGGGTGGCGCCGGAAGAGGCGCGAAGAGTGTTCATCCGTGACGCCCTGGTGGCTGATGATTATCCCCGGGAACATCGGTTTTTGAAGCGTAATCGCAGCTTGCTCAAAGAGCTTGAAGATATCGAAGCCAGGCAGCGCACCCGGGGCGTGTTGCTGGACCCTGAAAAAGTGTTCGAGTTTTACGACGGGCTGATTCCTGCCGGGATCTTCGATTCCCATGGATTCGAGCGGCACTTGAAGAAACAGCTCAGGGCCGATCCCGATTACCTTTGCATGGCCCGCGGCGACCTGGTGGAAGAGGCTCATGCGGATTTCGACGAGGCGCTGTTTCCACCTGTTCTGAAGGTCGCCGGCACCGAGTTGAAGCTCAGCTACCAGGTAGAGCCGGGATCCCAGCGTGACGGCGTGACCGTCAGCGTGCCCTTGCCCATGCTGCCCCAGTTATCTCGCCAGCAACTGGACTGGCTGGTGCCCGGCATGCTTCGGGACAAGGTCATCGCTATGATCAAGTCGCTGCCCAAGGTGTTCAGGCGGAACTTTGTGCCGGCGCCAGATTTTGCCAGCGCCATCTGCCAGTCCCTGCGGTTTGGGGAAGGGAACCTGGAGCAAAGTGTAGCCCACCAGTTGCATCGCATGACCGGGGTGAGCCTTCCCCGGGATGCCTGGGATGCGGATAGCTTGCCCAGCCATCTTCGGATGGGCATCCGGGTGTTGGATGAAAGCGGTAAGGAACTGGCTCACGGACTCAATCCCGAGCAGTTGATGGACAAGCTGGGCAAGCGACTGAAGACGGTTGCCCTGGAGTCTTCCGCTTCAGACGAATGGAATCGACATTCTATTCAGCGCTGGGATTTCGGCGAAATGCCCGAGTGGATGCAGGTAACCCATGGTGGTATCACCATGCGTGCTTATCCGGCCCTGCAAAGCCAGGGTGAGCAGGTCGACCAGGTACTGGTGGAAACCGCGGAGAAGGCCCGGGCGGTCACCCGGGCAGGCCTTGTCACCTTGCTGATGAACGAGTTAGGCAGCAACGTCAAATACATGCGCAAGGAATTTCTCAAGCTTCGAGATGCCAACCTGGTCTATCAACGCCTGGCGCCGGAATCGGTGCTGGTGGATGACTTCCTGCTGCTGGCTGTAGAGGACGTTTTCCTGTCAGACGGCAAGCCCCTGCCGCGTACCCACGCGGAATTCGAGGCGCTGTTGGAGAAGGGCAGGGGGCAATTCGTGGCGCGGGCCAGTGAACTTGCAAAGACCGTCTCTGCCGCTTTGATTGACTTCCAGGCGGTACGCATGGCCTTGGCCGGCCAGCCTGAGAATGCCGCCACCGAGGACGTGGAAGCGCAGTTGGCAGGCCTGGTGTTCCCGGGCTTTTTGCGCTCGGTGGGGCCGGAGCAACTGACCCAGTATCCCCGTTACCTGAAGGCGGCGGCACGGCGTGTCGAGAAGCTTGAGCATGGCCTCGCGAAGGACCAGCAGCGCGCAATTGAGCTGAAACCCTTGCTGGACAGAGTCTCAATGTTGAGCAAGTCCCTGGGACCGGAGAAAGTCGCAAAAGCGCGCTGGATGCTCGAGGAATTAAGGGTTTCCCTGTTCGCCCAGGAGCTGGGAACTGCCGGCCCCATCTCTGCCAGGCGTATCGAAAAAGTCTTGGACAGTATCGCCAACGCTTGATCTTTTTGTGCAGTGCAGCTAGGTTACTTGTCACTGACAAGTTACTGGAATCTGTAGTGCCGGAAACCACCAGTCAAAAGACCACCCAGGCCCGCCGCCGAGCCATTTCCGAGCAGGCGATGGTGGACGCCGCCGTGGAGTTGATTAACGAGTTGGGCATCACCGGGACAACACTCAGGGAAGTGGGTGAAAGAGCAGGCTACAGTCGTGGCCTGGCAACCTACCAGTACGGTTCCAAGAACGGCCTGATGAGGGCGGTGACCAAGGCCCTGTCGGGTTTATGGCTGGAACGCCTGCATGCGGCCATGGCCGATCGCTCCGCGGTGGAAGGTCTGTGCGGCGCCATTGACGCTCACTACCATTTTATCCTCGAGATGCCTGCCCAGTTCAGAACACTGAGCATCCTGGCGTTCGCCTCTATTGACCCCGGTTCCGGTATCCAGTCCCGGGTTTCCGAGGTACAGGCAAAGCAGCGCGAGTCCGTCAGTCGCTGGGTCATCAAGGGGCAGAGGGACGGTTCAGTGAATGCAGAGCTGTGTCCCGAGCGCTTCGCCGAACAATTCCTGGCAACCATCTCAGGTATCGGATTGCAGTGGCTGGTCAATCCGGATGTGGACCTGCTCCCCATGCACGAAGAATTTAAACGTAATACCCAAATCATGCTCAAGCCGCCAGCGAGCAGCACGAGTTCCTGCAATTGAAGTAAGAGGATAACGACCATGGCTGACGCCTTTATTTACGATCATGTCCGAACCCCCAGGGGGCGTGGCAAGGCTGACGGAGCCTTGCACGAAGTGACCCCGATTGAATTAAGTCGGCAGGTGCTTAATGCACTCAGAGCGCGCAATAACCTGGACACTTCGCTGGTTGATGACGTGGTCCTGGGTTGCGTGGCCCCGGTAGGCGAGCAGGGCGCGAACATCGCTCGTGTCGCAGCCATCCACGCCGGGTACGACCAATCGGTTCCCGGCAAACAGGTCAATCGCTTCTGTGCCTCGGCACTGGAGGCGGTGAACAGCGCCGCGGCACAAATCATGGCCGGTCAGTCTGACATGGCCATTGGCGGCGGCGTGGAATCCATGTCTCGCATTCCTATGGGCGCCGACGGTGGCGCATGGCCCGTGGATCCCCAGGTGGCATTCCACAGCTACTTCGTTCCCCAGGGAATCAGTGCCGACCTGATTGCGACCCGTTATGGATTTTCCCGCCAGGACCTGGATGCCTACGCACTGGAAAGCCAGAAGCGCGCAGCCCATGCCTGGGACAGTGGCTATTTTGACAAGTCTGTACTCCCGGTCGTGGACAGCATTGGCGAAGTGCTGCTCAGTCGTGACGAGCACATGCGACCGGACACCACCATGGAAAGCCTGGGTGGTCTGCGAGTGGCTTTTGAAGTGCCGGGCCAGCAGGCAGGCTTCGACAGCGTTGCGATTCAGCGCTATCCCGATGTGGAGACGATTCACCATGTGCATACCGGTGGAAACAGCAGTGGCATCGTCGATGGCGCCGCAGGCGTATTGCTGGGTACTGCGGAGATCGGCAAGCGCGCTGGTCTGAAGCCCCGTGCACGTATTCGCGGTTTCGCCTCCACCGGCAGTGAGCCCACCATCATGTTGACGGGCCCTTCTTACGCCACGGAGAAGGTGCTCAAGCGTGCCGGGATGAGCATATCGGACATCGACCTGTTCGAACTCAACGAGGCTTTCGCCTCGGTAGTGCTGCGCTACATGCAGAAACTGAACATCTCTCACGACATCATAAATGTGAATGGTGGCGCAATCGCAATGGGTCACCCTCTTGGCGCCACCGGCGCCATGATCCTGGGTACCGTCCTGGATGAACTGGAACGTCGTGATCTGAACACCGCACTGGTCACCCTGTGTATCGGGGCCGGTATGGGCACCGCGACAATCATTGAGCGCGTCTAGACGCGGGTACAAGGAATTCAGCAAGGAATTACGAAATGAGCAAGACCATTAGTTACAAACTTGACCAGGAAGGCATCGCCACCCTGACTATCGACGTGCCCGACCGTTCCATGAACGTGTTGACGCCGGAATTAACCCGTGAAATTGCCGACTACGCAGACAAGGTCAAAGCCGATGACAAGGTCAAGGGGGTTGTCATCGTATCGGGCAAGAACTCCTTCATCGCCGGCGCCGATCTGAAAGACCTGGTCACCGCCTATGATCGGGGCGCCACCCTGAAACAGTGCTACGACTGGAGCCAGGAATTGAGCGGCGCCTATCGCAAGCTGGAAACCTGTGGCAAGCCGGTAGCCGTTGCGATTAACGGTGTGGCCCTGGGTGGCGGCCTGGAGCTGTGCCTGGCCTGCCACTACCGGGTGCTCTCGGATCACCCCAAGGCCAAGGTTGGACTGCCTGAAGTCCAGGTGGGACTGCTTCCCGGTGCCGGAGGCACCCAGCGCCT
>Ga0224507_10000469_pt1 | contig 15811 bp, 11 predicted proteins | sample SF_Jan12_sed_USG_3_FD_170159 | JGI IMG/M metagenome (GOLD analysis project Ga0224507, IMG submission 170159) | Sediment microbial communities from San Francisco Bay, California, United States - SF_Jan12_sed_USGS_13 | ecosystem: Environmental > Aquatic > Marine > Sediment | place: USA... | reverse complement strand
ACCGTGTTTTTCAGCCATACATTTCGTAATCGCTGCGGTTAATGTTGTTTTGCCGTGATCAACGTGGCCAATTGTACCAACGTTTACATGTGGCTTTGAACGCTCAAACTTTGCTTTAGACACGTTGTGACCTCACTCTTTTACATTACCAATTAATTAAGACATTCTCTTAATGATAGCCTCAGCGACACTTGCCGGTGCTTCACTGTATTTACCAAATTCCATTGAGTACGTTGCTCGCCCCTGAGTCGCGGACCTTAATGCTGTTGAGTAACCAAACATTTCAGCTAACGGGACCTCAGCGCGGATAATTTTTCCTGAAGGACAATCCTCCATACCCTGCACTATTCCTCGACGGCGATTCAAATCACCCATCACATCACCCATATAATCTTCAGGCAACACAACTTCCACTTTCATTATCGGCTCAAGCAATGCTGGCGAGGCAGCCAACGCCCCTTGACGAAACCCCATAGAGCCGGCGATTTTAAACGCCATTTCATTTGAGTCAACGTCATGGTAAGAGCCATCAAACAACGTCACCTTTACATCTACAACAGGAAAACCAGCAAGAATGCCGCTTCCCATTTGCTCTTGAATACCTTTGTCTACCGACGGGATATATTCTTTAGGCACTGTGCCGCCCGCTATCTGGTTTACAAACTCGTAACCGACTCCTGGGTCTAAGGGCTCAAGCCTTAAACACACATGCCCATACTGCCCTCTTCCGCCAGACTGCCGTATAAACTTCCCTTCCTGCTCGACAGTTGCTCGAATCGTCTCGCGGTATGCTACCTGCGGCGCGCCGACATTTGCGTCTACCAAGAACTCCCGTTTCATACGATCAACCAAAATTTCGAGATGCAGCTCACCCATCCCGGAGATAATTGTCTGACCAGACTCCTCGTCGGTATGCACACGAAACGAGGGATCCTCTTGCGCCAACTTACCTAACGCAACACCCATTTTATCCTGGTCAGCCTGAGTCTTAGGTTCTATAGCTACCGAAATTACGGGCTCCGGAAAATCCATTTTCTCCAGCGTAATTTTTCTATCCACCGAACACAAAGTATCTCCGGTAGTAACAACCTTCAAACCAATAGCTGCCGCAATATCACCAGCTCGCACTTCTTTAATTTCTTCGCGGCTATTTGCGTGCATTTGGACAATTCGCCCAACCCTCTCCCGCTTTCCCTTAGTAGGGTTGTAAACGAAATCGCCAGACTTCAAAACACCCGAATAAACCCTGAAAAATGCCAGCGCCCCAACAAAGGGATCACTAGCTATTTTAAACGCCAGAGCGGCAAACGGAGCGTCATCTACTACCGGACACTCAACCTCTTCTTCACCATCCAACTCACCGGTTGTCGGCGGAACATCCAAAGGTGATGGCAAGTAATAAACAACTGCATCAAGCATAGCCTGGACACCTTTGTTCTTAAATGCTGAACCACACAAACAAGGAATTATCTCATTTGCTAAAGCCCTAACCCTTAGACCTTCAATCACTTCAGCTTCTGACAGCACCCCTTCCTCAAGGTACTTATCCATCAGAACGTCATTTGCTTCGGCTGCCGCCTCCACCATCCGCTCTTGCCAGTGCCTGCACTCATCAAGCATTTCAGGCGAAATCGCTTCCGCCCTATAGGTGACGCCGCGATCGTCTTCATTCCAGAAAATCGCCTTCATACGAACGAGGTCTACTACACCTTCAAACTCGTCTTCAGCACCTATTGGCAATTGCACTGGCACTGGACAGGCACCTAAGCGCGTTTCAATCTGATCAACAACACGCAAAAAATCGGCACCGACTCTATCCATCTTATTGATGAACGCAACCCGCGGAACGCCATATTTATTCGCCTGCCGCCAAACCGTTTCAGATTGAGGCTCAACACCTCCAACGGCACAAAAAACTGCAACTGCACCATCTAAAACCCGCAAAGACCGCTCAACTTCGATCGTGAAATCCACGTGGCCCGGAGTATCAATGATATTAATCCGGTGCGGCTCAAACTGGCCATCCATTCCTCGCCAGAAAGCCGTGGTAGCAGCTGATGTGATAGTAATACCACGCTCCTGCTCTTGCTCCATCCAGTCCATAGTGGCAGCACCATCATGAACTTCACCTATCTTGTGAGAAACACCAGTGTAAAACAACACACGCTCAGTTGTGGTTGTTTTACCCGCATCAATATGCGCCATAATACCAATATTTCTATACTGCCCAACCGGGGTCTGACGCAACACTATTCAAAAAACCCCAATTGTTTACTTACCAGCGGTAATGTGCGAACGCTTTATTAGCTTCTGCCATACGATGTACGTCTTCACGTTTTTTAACAGCAGAACCTTTGCTATCAGCCGCATCGAGTATTTCATTCGCTAAGCGCATACCCATGGATTTTTCACCACGCTTTCTAGCTGAATCAGTCAACCAACGCATAGCTAATGCCATTCGACGATCCGCACGAACCTCAACTGGCACCTGATACGTTGCACCACCAACACGGCGAGACTTAACCTCGACCATAGGGGATACGTTCTCAAGCGCTTTCTCAAACATTTCCAGCGCATCAGCTCCTGACTTTTCAGCCACCTGATCAAGCGCACCGTAGATAATCTTTTCCGCAACCGACTTTTTGCCGCTACGCATTACCATATTTATAAAACGAGCCAATCGCTGAGACCCGAACTTCGGATCTGATAAAATTTGACGCTTGGCAACAACTCTTCTTCTAGGCATAACAAATATCCAAATTATCTTTATGACTTAGGTCGCTTAGTTCCATATTTAGAACGACCCTGCTTACGCTCAGCAACACCGGATGTATCCAGAGTTCCACGCACTGTATGATACCGAACACCAGGTAAATCCTTAACACGACCGCCGCGAATAAGAATAACGGAGTGCTCTTGCAGGTTATGACCCTCACCACCTATATATGATGTTACTTCCATCCCATTAGTCAAACGAACACGCGCAACCTTACGCAGCGCCGAGTTTGGTTTCTTAGGTGTAGTCGTATACACTCGAGTACATACGCCACGTCTCTGAGGACAAGCCTCCAACGCCGGCACATTACTTTTTTCTCTTTTTCTAATGCGCGGACTGCGCACCAACTGATTGATAGTTGCCATTTAAATTGCTCCAACCGCATTTTGTACTAGTGACAGGTATATCCACCTGCCAAGCAAGCGTATCCAAGGACGCGCAATTGTATTGATTACCCCCCCTTCTGTCAAGGGCGCTTTTGAATAAATTACAAACAACAATCAACACAATAACTTATTAATCAAACCCACCAAATGAAGCCACCGAATGAGAACTACTTCAGGACAACTAGAGCCGATGGGCTCAACGAACAGATAAAACACCCAAGAATTATTTTTAAACTAAGCTCTTGATAATAAATGCAAAAGCCGACTAATTTTAAGCTCTCACCATAATTAGGCAGAGCCCTTAAAAAACAAAGCAGGATCACCCTCAAAAGATGACCCCGCTTGATTACGAGCCAAACCTACAGCGCTTCTTCAGCACCCTCAGTTACATCACCCTGGTTTCCGTTCAGCAAATTATCTTTAACCGCTTTAGCGTCTAGCGCTCGGGCGCGTCGCTCAGCATGAAACGCCAAACCAGTTCCCGCCGGGATTAGACGACCAACGATCACGTTTTCTTTCAAGCCACGTAGACAATCAACCTTCCCACTTACGGAAGCTTCAGTTAATACACGCGTTGTTTCCTGGAAAGACGCAGCAGAGATAAATGACTCAGTAGCAAGAGAAGCTTTAGTAATCCCCAGCAACAACTCATTCCATGTTGCTGGCATTTGACCTTTAGCTTTAGCCGCATCATTCTCATCAAGAAAACGAGAGCGCTCAACCTGCTCACCCTTGAGAAAACGAGTGCCGCCGCTGTCCGAAACCTCTACTTTACGAAGCATCTGACGAACGATAACTTCTATGTGCTTATCATTAATCTTTACGCCTTGCAATCGATAAACATCCTGAACTTCGTTCACAATATATTTAGCCAGCTCACTAACACCACGCAAGCGCAAGATATCCTGCGGACTAGGCGCGCCATCACAGACAACCTCACCTATTTCAACGTGCTCACCCTCAAAAACAGTAACGTGGCGCCACTTAGGAATTAACTCCTCGTAGACATCACCTTCTTTAGGCGTAATAACAAGGCGCTGCTTATCTTTAGTTTCTTTACCAAAACCAACGATACCGCTAATTTCAGCCATTATTGCTGGCTCTTTCGGCTTACGAGCCTCAAACAAGTCCGCAACTCGAGGCAAACCACCCGTAATATCACGAGTCTTTGAAGACTCCTGAGGTATACGAGCAACAACATCACCAATACCAACACTGTCACCATCCGATAAACTGATGATTGCACCACTTGGCAAAAAGTAGATCGCAGGAATATCAGTACCAGCAATCATCAGGTCGTTACCATCTTCACCAACAAGCTTAACCATAGGGCGTAAATCTTTAGCCATGGCGCTACGTTGCTTAGGATCGATAATGGTCATACTAGCAAGACCGGTTACTTCGTCGGTTTTGGTTTCTACAGTTAAGCCGGCAGTAAAGTCGTTAAATTTTACCTTACCAGCCACCTCGGTAATAACTGGATGAGTATGCGGATCCCAGTTAGCAACAACATCACCAGGCTCAATCGCCTCGCCATCACCCTTGGTTAATATTGCACCATATGGAACCTTATATCTTTCACGCTCTCGACCAAACTCATCGACCACACCAACTTCACCTGAACGAGAAACAGCAACATAGTTACCCTTGTTGTTTTTCACAACCTTCAGGTTGTGCAAGCGCATAGCACCCTTACCCTTAACCTCGACACTACTAATAGCAGCAGATCGAGAGGCAGCACCACCAATATGAAAGGTACGCATCGTTAACTGAGTGCCAGGCTCACCGATAGACTGCGCAGCAACAACTCCAACTGCCTCACCAATATTTACCTGATGACCACGAGCCAAATCACGACCATAACATGTGCCACATATTCCGTAGCGAGTTTCACAGGTTATTGGTGATCTAACATATACCTGATCGATACTTGCCTCTTCGAGCACATCAACCCAACGCTCATCTAACAATGTACCTGTTGGCGCAACAACTTCTTTCGTTATCGGAGAAATTACGTCTCGTATTACCACGCGACCCAGTACTCGCTCACGCAATGGTTCAACTACGTCACCACCCTCAATGTGCGGCTCCATAAGTAGACCGTACGTGGTACCGCAATCTTCTTCTGTTACCACCAAATCCTGAGCCACGTCCACTAATCGACGCGTCAAATAACCGGAGTTAGCTGTTTTGAGCGCAGTATCAGCCAAACCTTTACGAGCGCCGTGAGTAGAAATAAAGTATTGCGATACATCCAACCCTTCACGAAAGTTTGCAGTAATCGGCATTTCGATAATAGAGCCATCTGGTTTCGCCATCAAACCACGCATACCCGCAAGCTGCCTGATCTGAGCCGCACTACCTCGTGCGCCTGAGTCGGCCATCATAAAAATAGAATTAAATGACATCTGCTGGACGGTATTACCATCCTTATCCACAACAGGCTCGGTTCCGAGACCATCCATCATCGCCTTAGCTACCTGATCATTCGTTCTTGACCAGATATCGACTACTTTATTGTATCTTTCACCGTTTGTAACAAGGCCTGATGTATATTGATGCTCAATTTCGCGAACCTCATCTTCAGCTTGTCCGATAATTGCGTATTTAGAATCAGGTATAGCCATATCATCTATACCGAAAGAAACACCCGACCGAGTTGCATACTCAAACCCAGCGTACATTAATTTGTCAGCAAAAATAACCGTCGCCTTAAGACCAAGGGTTCTGTAACAGCGATTAATTAAGCCGGAAATTGCTTTTTTAGTCATGTTTAAATTCAAGACCTCAAAAGGCAATTCTGCAGGCACAATCTCTCGCATTAATGCGCGACCCACAGTCGTGTCGAAGATTTTCTTTACATAAGTTATTTCGCCATCTTCAGACCTTACAGGCTCCGGCATTCGAACCTTTACTTTTGCATGCAAATCAACATCTCGCGTCTCGTACGCGCGATGCACTTCGTGAACGTTAGCAAAAACCTTACCCTCGCCTTTCGCATTGATCTTTTCACGACTAACATAATACAGGCCAAGTACAACATCTTGAGACGGGACGATAATCGGGTCGCCACTTGCTGGTGCCAATATATTATTCGTTGACATCATCAATGTACGCGCTTCGATCTGCGCCTCCAATGACAATGGAACGTGCACAGCCATTTGGTCACCATCAAAGTCAGCATTGTATGCCGCGCATACCAATGGGTGCAATTGTATCGCTTTACCTTCAATCAGTATGGGCTCGAATGCCTGAATACCTAGACGGTGTAGTGTTGGCGCACGGTTAAGCAAAACCGGATGCTCTCGTATAACTTCCTCAAGCACATCCCATACTTCAGCGCCTTCGCGCTCTACCATTTTCTTAGCCGCTTTAATTGTAGTTGCCAAACCCCTTCTTTCCAGCTTACTGAAAATAAAAGGCTTAAACAGCTCTAGCGCCATTTTTTTAGGTAAGCCACACTGATGTAAACGCAAGGTAGGACCAACCACAATTACAGAACGACCAGAATAATCAACACGCTTACCAAGTAAATTTTGACGAAAACGCCCCTGCTTACCCTTAATCATATCGGCAAGAGACTTTAGAGGTCGCTTATTAGTACCGGTAATTGCACGGCCACGCCTTCCATTATCTAGCAGCGCATCAACTGATTCTTGCAGCATCCGCTTTTCGTTACGAACAATAATATCAGGCGCATTAAGATCCAATAATCGCTTCAATCGGTTATTACGATTAATAACACGTCGGTATAAATCATTAAGATCAGACGTTGCGAAACGACCGCCATCAAGAGGAACCAAAGGACGCAATTCTGGAGGAAGAACCGGCAATACGGTCATTACCATCCATTCCGCGCGATTAGACGATTCCATTATCGCTTCGATTAACTTAATACGCTTAGTGAGCTTCTTCAGTTTAGTTTCTGATGAGGTCGCAGCCATATCTTCACGAATTTGAATAACTTCAGCTTTAATATCCAGAGACATTAACAACTCACGAACAGCCTCAGCACCCATTCGGGCGTCAAAGTCATCACCCCATTGCTCAATAGCATCGAGATAAGCTTCATCATTCAGCAACTGACCACGCTCTAGATCAGTCATGCCGGGATCGATAACCACAAACCCTTCAAAATAAAGGATTCGCTCGATATCACGCAGGGTCATATCCAGCAACAACCCCATACGAGAAGGCAATGATTTCAAGAACCATATATGCGCGACTGGACTTGCCAGCTCGATATGACCCATTCGGTCACGACGAACCTTTGCAAGAGTAACTTCGACGCCGCACTTCTCGCAGATTACACCACGATGCTTCAAGCGCTTATATTTACCACAAAGACATTCGTAGTCTTTTACTGGCCCAAAAATCTTCGCACAAAACAAACCATCACGCTCAGGCTTAAACGTACGATAGTTAATTGTCTCAGGTTTTTTAACTTCGCCATAAGACCAAGATCGAATTTTTTCTGGTGATGCCAGACCTATTCGAATACCGTCAAACTCTTCGACTTGTCCTTGCTTTAGTAAATTCAGCAAATCTTTCAAGGTCGATTCTCCTTTAGAAGAAAATTTATATGTCCCAATTACCGAAAACTAAACTGATAATTATCGCGTTTTGTCCAACTCAATATCAATACCGAGAGACCTGATTTCTTTAAGCAATACATTAAAGGATTCAGGCATACCAGCATCCATAGAATGATTTCCATCAACGATGTTTTTGTACATTTTAGTTCTACCGTTAACATCATCCGATTTGACAGTCAGCATTTCCTGAAGCGTGTAAGCGGCACCATATGCCTCAAGCGCCCACACTTCCATCTCACCAAATCGCTGACCACCGAATTGAGCTTTACCACCCAAAGGCTGCTGAGTAACAAGGCTATACGGACCGGTTGAGCGAGCATGCATCTTGTCATCCACCAAATGATTCAGCTTCAACATATACATATAACCAACAGTTACAGGGCGCTCGAACTTATCGCCGGTACGGCCGTCTATCAGATAGGTTTGACCAGAGCGCGGTAAGTCTGCCAATTCAAGCATATCCTTAACTTCACTCTCAGTTGCGCCACTGAATACAGGCGTAGCCATTGGAACACCATTTTTCAGATTTCCAGCCAGCTCGACAATCTCATCGTCTGTCAAAGAGTCTAAGGACTCATTGGCGCCATTAGCATAAACTTTATCTAAGAAACCACGAACGTTTTCAGTTTTTTCATGAGCCTCGAGCATTTTGCCTATCTTGACGCCAAGCCCTTTAGCAGCCCAACCAAGATGAGTTTCTAGCACCTGCCCCACATTCATTCGAGAAGGTACGCCCAGAGGATTCAAACAAATATCCATTGGTGTTCCATCTTCGGTGTATGGCATATCTTCCACCGGCACAATTTGAGATATAACCCCTTTGTTACCGTGACGCCCCGCCATTTTATCACCCGGCTGAATGCGACGTTTAACCGCCATGTGAACCTTAACCATTTTGAGAACGCCAGGCGCCAAATCGTCACCAGAGGTGATCTTTACACGCTGCTCTTCAAAGCGCTCATCAAAGTGAGCACGCTGCTCTTTAAGGTGATCCGATGTTTTTTCTAGCTGCTCATTCTTAGAATCGTCTTTAAGGCGAATTTCAAACCACTTATCATGATCAAGCCCATCAAGATACTCAGCAGTAACAGGCTCTCCAGATCTCAGACCAGCGGGACCACCTGCAGACTCTGTTCCTTCCAACAATCTACGAACACGAACATAAGTATCACCTTCAAGAATACGAAACTGATCATTAAGATCCTGCCTGTATCTTTCGAGCTCTGCTTTTTCAATTTCTTTGGCACGAGCATCTTTTTCGATACCATCTCGAGTAAAGACCTGTACGCCGATAACAGTTCCAGTAACACTAGACGGTACGCGCAAGGATGTATCTTTAACATCCAGCGCTTTCTCACCAAAAATAGCTCTGAGGAGTTTTTCTTCTGGCGTTAATTGGGTTTCACCTTTAGGCGTAACTTTACCGACAAGAATATCACCAGCCTTAACTTCAGCACCAATATAAACAATACCTGACTCATCAAGTTTTGATAAAGCTGATTCGCCAACATTTGGAATATCAGCTGTAATCTCTTCAGAACCTAGCTTGGTATCTCGAGCTACAGAGGTCAATTCCTGAATATGAATAGTGGTATAGCGATCCTCCTCAACCAAACGCTCTGATATGAGTATAGAGTCTTCGAAGTTGTATCCATTCCAAGGCATAAATGCCACCAGCATGTTTTGACCAAGCGCTAACTCACCCAAACTAGTTGATGGACCATCAGCAAGCACGTCACCTTTAACTATCGAGTCACCTGGCTTAACAAGCGGACGCTGATTGATACAGGTATTTTGGTTAGAGCGAGAATATTTCATCAGGTTGTAAATATCTACACCTGCTTCACCTGCACTAGCCTCATCATCACTTACACGCACAACTATACGCGCCGCATCAACAGTCTCGATTACACCGCCTCGTTCAGCTATAGCCGTAACACCGGAGTCAATCGCAACCGTTTTTTCCATTCCAGTACCAACCATTGGCGTATCCGCCTTAAGTGTTGGTACAGCCTGGCGTTGCATATTGGAGCCCATTAATGCGCGATTCGCATCATCATGCTCAAGGAACGGGATAAGTGAAGCCGCAACAGATAAGACCTGCTTAGGCGAAACATCCATATATGTAACGCGCTCGCTAGAGGCAAGAATAAAGTCACCATCACAACGACAGGAAACTAGATCGCCGGTCAATCGACCAGACGCATCATACTCAACATTTGCCTGAGCAATAACTTCTCCAGCCTCTTCAATGGCTGATAGAAACGTAATGTCGTCAGTTAGCAGGCCATTAGTCACTTTTCGATAAGGCGTCTCAAGGAAGCCATACGAATTCGTTCTAGCGAAGACAGACAGTGAGTTAATCAAACCAATGTTTGGTCCCTCAGGCGTTTCGATAGGACAAACACGACCGTAATGAGTGGGATGAACGTCACGAACCTCAAAGCCAGCACGCTCACGAGTCAAACCACCGGGACCTAATGCAGAAATACGACGCTTGTGCGTAATTTCAGATAGCGGATTATTTTGATCCATGAACTGGGATAATTGACTGGAACCAAAAAACTCTTTTACAGCTGCAGATACAGGCTTAGCATTAATCAACTCCTGCGGCATCAACCCTTCCGATTCAGCTACGCTCAAGCGCTCTTTTACTGCACGCTCTACACGAACCAAGCCAACACGGAACTGGTTTTCCGCCATTTCACCAACGCTTCGAATTCGGCGATTTCCAAGATGATCAATATCATCAACCATTCCCTTGCCGTCGCGTATATCTAACAACGTTTTCAAAACAGCGACGATATCTTCTTTTGACAATACGCCTTCGCCTTCGATCTCATCTCGACCAATACGACGATTAAACTTCATTCGACCAACAGAAGAAAGATCATAGCGAACATCTGTAAAGAACAGATTTGACAGCAACGTTTGAGCAGCTTCTTTCGTAGGCGGCTCACCTGGTCGCATCATGCGGTATATTTCCACCTGCGCTTCTTCAAGCGTAGTAGACGGGTCGATTCTAAGTGTGTCGGAAATGTATGGGCCGTGATCTAAGTCATTAGAATAAAGCGTCTCGAAAGTTTTAAGATCAGATTCAGCCAGTTTTTCAAGAACTTCTTCTGTTATTTCATCGTTCGCTTTAAACAACACTTCGCCGGTGGATGTATCGATATAATCTTTATAAAACGCACGACCTATTAAATATTCAGCAGGAACTTCAAGCTCGTCAAGATTACTCTTTTCCATCTCGCGAATATGACGCGCTGTAATTCTACGCCCACCCTCAACAAGAATGGCTCCCTTCCTATCTTGCAAATCGAAAGTTAACGTCTGTCCACGCAATCTGGAAGGATCCAATGCAACAAACCACTTTTCGTCCGCGTATCGAAAGGTGTCCGTATCAAAGAACATTTCGAGTATTTGCTCAGTAGTATAACCAAGCGCTCTCAAGAGGATTGTAGCTGCTAATTTACGACGACGATCTATACGTACAAATACCGCATCTTTAGCATCAAATTCAAAATCAAGCCATGAGCCACGATAAGGAATAATACGCGCGGAATAGAGCAGCTTTCCTGACGAGTGTGTTTTACCACGGTCATGATCAAAGAACACGCCAGGTGAACGATGAAGCTGAGAAACGATAACACGCTCTGTACCATTAATGACAAACGTGCCATTTTTGGTCATCAGCGGGATCTCGCCCATGTAAACTTCTTGTTCTTTAATATCTTTTACGGGCTTATTGTCACCAGAGACATCTTTATCGTAAATCACCAAGCGCAATTTAACACGCAGCGGTACCGCATATGTCAATCCGCGCAACTGGCATTCTTTTACATCAAAAACCGGCGTTCCCAGCCGATAACTAACATACTCCAATGCCGCATTGCCGGTATAACTAACAATAGGGAATACCGACTTGAATGCGCCGTGTAAACCTCGCTCCGACAAGCCACCTTCTTCTTTGTCGAGCTGCAAGAAATCTTTATATGAATCTATTTGTATGGAAAGTAGATATGGAATATCCAGTACATCAGGGTGTTTACCAAAATCCTTACGGATTCTTTTTTTCTCGGTAAATGAGTACGCCATCAGTGTGCCTCGTCGCCGTGTATAAATAAAGATAAATGCGTGAATGTCAAGTTATAGAACTTGACCGCATTCTCTACCGAACCAATGCCGGGTTAAAACCTGCCAGTAATCTTCTGCAAGCAAGAATAGGCCGACGACATCTGTCGCCAGCCAAATCCTTGAGCATAGCCGAAATTTTATAATTAACAAAGTAATTATAAAATTATTTGATTTCGACTGAAGCTCCAGCTTCTTCAAGTGCTTTCTTAAGCTCATCAGCTTCAGCTTTAGAAACAGCTTCCTTAACTGGAGCAGGTGCACTTTCAACCAAAGTTTTTGCTTCTTTAAGACCAAGACCAGTAGCGCCTCGAACAGCCTTAATCACAGAAACTTTGTTCGCGCCAAAGCTTGTCATTACAACACTAAATTCTGTCTGCTCTTCAGCAGCAGCAGCATCACCAGCAGGTGCAGCAGCAACAGCAACAGCAGCAGCAGCAGTAACACCAAATTTTTCTTCCATTGCAGAAATCAATTCTACAACATCCATTACCGACATATTGGCAACGGCTTCCAGGATATCATCTCTAGATGTAGCCATGTTTTATCTCCTAAAAAATACTAATTCAAAAAAATTATTTAACCAGAGGAATCAAAAAGCGCAGACTATCCAGCTTCTTTCTGATCCTTGACTGCAGCAATGACACGCACCAATTTAGTTGGAACTTCATTCATAGTTTGAACAAGTTTCACAACAGGCGCCTTCATTACAGACATTAATTGAGCAATTGCTTGATCCTTAGTAGGCAAGCTGGCAACCGCTTTAATATCAGCAGGATCTAGTAGTTTTCCACCTAAAGAAACTAGCTTCACAACCAGCTTTTTATTAGTTTTGGAAAACTTTTCGATTACACGCGCAGCCCCGCCTGGATCTTCCTGAGAAAATGCAATAATGAGAGGGCCAACTAGACCATCGTTCATGCATTCAAACTCAGTACCCTTAATAGCGCGACGTGCCAGCGTATTTTTAACAACTCGAAGATAGACTCCACCACTTCGCGCTTCGTTGCGCAAATCTGTCATATCTCCAACTGTCATCCCGCGATACTCTGCCGCAACCGCAGAATAAGCCACTGACGCCACTTCCGCGACTTCAGTAACAATTACTTTTTTCTGATCTAGAGTTAAACTCACGAGCAAAAACCTCCAGGGTATCTATTGAACAAAATCATGCGACCTTTCCTGGCCGCACGCCCATACGGCTACCCGATACAGAATTCTGACTTGGGAAATCACCGCCTGCGTAGGCCGATAAGAAACTATCGATTAAACAGCTAGCCTTACCATACAATAAAGAATGCCAACACCAGCCGTGCCTACGGTCTTTGACGACTACAGCCCGATCTTGAAAAAAGAAACAAGACAGTAGTCCAAAGTATTTTCAATTAATCTTTTTAAGCTTAAGATACAGAAGACACTTCAACAGGCACACTTGGACCCATTGTTGTCGAAACTGAAATCTTTTTAAGATAAACACCTTTAGCCGAGCTTGGTTTCAATTTTTTCAAATCTACCAATAATGCTTCCAGGTTTTGCTTTAATGCAGCTGGCTCAAAAGATGCCTTACCCAGTGTGCAGTGTATAATTCCAGCCTTATCTGTACGATAACGAACCTGACCACCTTTCGCATTCTTTACAGCAGTCGCAACGTCAGCTGCAACGGTGCCTACTTTTGGATTAGGCATCAAACCACGTGGACCAAGAACCTGACCGAGCTGACCAACAACGCGCATTGCATCAGGAGATGCGATTACGACGTCAAAATCCATCATCCCACCCTTAACTTCGGCCGCGAGATCTTCCATTCCAACAATATCTGCACCAGCAGCTTTCGCAGCTTCAACGTTTGCGCCCTGCGTAAATACTGCAACACGAACATTTTTACCTGTTCCATTTGGCAACACAGAAGAACCTCGAACAACCTGATCAGATTTACGCGGATCAACACCAAGGTTAACACTCACATCGACGGATTCATTAAATTTAGCTGCAGGCATTTCTTTAAGTAAAGAAAACGCAATTTCAGCAGCCATCACATCGACCGAGCTCAGTTTTTCATTCATTTGTTTTTGACGCTTAGATATTTTAGCCATCTTACAATCCCTCCACATCCAAGCCCATGCTGCGTGCACTGCCAGCAATTGTACGAACGGCCGCTTCTTTATCGGCGGCAGTTAAATCAGGCATTTTAATTTCTGCAACAGCCTCTAAATGCTCTCGCTTAACTGTTCCTGCCACTTCACGACCCGGCGTCTTGCTTCCGCTCTTTAAGCCCAGTTGCTTTAGAAGCAGAACCGATGCAGGTGGTGTTTTAGTGATAAACGTAAAACTACGATCACTGTATACCGATATTACAACAGGAATAGGAAGGCCAGCTTCCAGCTTTTGAGTCTGCGCATTAAACGCTTTGCAAAACTCCATAATATTCACACCATGCTGCCCTAACGCTGGACCAACTGGTGGGCTTGGGTTTGCTTGACCCGCTTTCACTTGTAGCTTTATATAAGCATTTATTTTCTTAGCCATCTTAAACTCCTTATTCGGGTCTCGCGAACCAACAGTCATTCGCTAACGTCTTTCGACTCCCCTGCTTGGGTTACAACAAAAGACCCCCTAACCAAAAAAGGATAGAGGGTTATAAAAATTCTTAATTATTCAATCGGACGCTTTAAACACACTAAAGCCAGAACCGAGACCATTTGGGATCAGGCTTTTTCCACCTGACCAAACTCTAGCTCAACCGGCGTGGAACGCCCAAATATCAGAACCGACACCCTTAGGCGACTCTTTTCGTAGTCCACTTCCTCAACCACGCCATTAAAATCATTAAATGGACCGTCATTGATCCGAACCAACTCGCCAGGCTCAAATAATGTTTTTGGCCTAGGCTTATCAGTCCCATCCTGAACACGCTGCAATATTGCATCGGCTTCTTTATCTGTAATGGGAGCTGGATTATCACTGGTGCCACCAATAAACCCCATAACCCTAGGAACACTTTTAACCATGTGCCAGGTTTCGTCATCCATATCCATCTGAACCAGAACGTAACCAGGGAAAAACTTTCTCTCACTACGACGCTTCTGCCCTTCACGCATCTCAACGACTTCTTCCGTCGGCACCAAAATCTCACCGAATCTGTCACTTAAGTTCGCGTGTAAAATATGCTCTTGCAGAGATTTTTTAACCTGGTTTTCAAAACCAGAATAGGCATGAACCACATACCAGCGTAAAGCCATTAGCGTCTAACTCCCTTGACCTGTTAAGAGCTGAACAACCCATAACAAGAATGAATCCAAGCCCCACAACATCAGTCCAACAATAACCACACTCACCATTATCAGCAATGTTGTTTGAGATGTTTCCTTGCGCGTCGGCCATACTACCTTTCGCACTTCAGTTCTCGCATCTTGCAAGAAACCCCAGGACGCCTTACCAACTTCGGTCGTTAAGCCAACTGCAACTGCAACACCGAAGATGACCAACAAACCCAGCACACGATACAAGGTAGGGAGATCAGAATATACGTAAAACGCACCTATTCCACCACCAACCAGGAGTAAAGCTACTATTAATTTTATACGGTCTGCCATTTTGGGTACGTGTACCTAGTATTAAATAATGGCAGGCCAGGAGGGAATCGAACCCCCAACCTGCGGTTTTGGAGACCGCTGCTCTGCCAATTGAGCTACTGGCCTACTGCTAAAAATGCACATTACGTGCTTACAAAACTTCATCGGGGCGCTGCAAAGCACCCCGCTATTAACCTATACCCGACTACTCGAATATTTTCGCAACAACGCCCGCACCAACTGTGCGTCCGCCTTCACGAATTGCAAATCGCAAACCATCCTGCATCGCAATCGGTGCAATCAATTTTACTTTCATATTAACGTTATCACCAGGCATTACCATTTCAA
>Ga0224507_10000468_pt1 | contig 15834 bp, 30 predicted proteins | sample SF_Jan12_sed_USG_3_FD_170159 | JGI IMG/M metagenome (GOLD analysis project Ga0224507, IMG submission 170159) | Sediment microbial communities from San Francisco Bay, California, United States - SF_Jan12_sed_USGS_13 | ecosystem: Environmental > Aquatic > Marine > Sediment | place: USA... | reverse complement strand
GTTGTGGGAAACCTTTTTTCTTTATCAAGTTAAATCACTTTTCCTTTTACAAACCTGCGGGTAAATTTTCAAGTTGTGAATAATCTATTTCAATTTTCGTTCTGGTATTTATTGCTTTATATCGAATTCCATCGACCCGATGTTTCGCCCAATCATCACTAACTATCATTGAATCTAAAACGTTCCCCTCGCTATCTGTTTTACGTTTATAGTTTTCAAGTGAATCGATTGTAATATAACAATTTTCAATACAAAGCAATTGATCTTGAGCAATCATTCGATTGACAATTAAATGACCATATTCAAGATCACGTTTTTGTACGTTTGTTGTATATTGAATAATAATTTCATACTTTCTGAATTCCGAAATCCAGGATTTACCAGTTGCGCCTTTTGCCTTACCCGATGGATCACCCCAACATCTTAAATCTTTGAACTTTCCAACGTAACCAATTTTTTCAATTTCGCTGGATAGCTTTGGCATTATTTCATCAACGGTCTTGCCAAAAAATTCCATATCTTTAAAATAAACTGTTTTACCATCTGGTAAGTCCTGGCTAATTCCTATTGAAACAGGACTCTCACCAATACCAAAATCAAAGTCTATATCGAGTGGAAGTTCCTTTTGATATTTATATTTTATAATACATTTGTTTGACTCCCAACGATCATAAATTCGTCCCTTGACACTGATATTCCAGTCAATATCAAGCTCCCTGGCAATTTCATCTTCTGTTTTACCTTGACATGCTTTTCGATACCATTCTTTATTTCGCTGCGGGTGCTGGGTCCAGTGAATTCTAACTATTTTGAAATCATTTTGTCGTTTTAAGCTACCTTCACGCAAACGATAAAAAGCACATTTCTTGCCCTTGAATGGCGGAGTCGTAATTAAATTTTTACCACTCGGACACGCTTCATCAAAACTACTATAAACCGATTCAGAACGATCAACAAACCCGAATTCATCAGCAAATACTTTTGTAAACGATCCTCCACGCCCGGCACCAATATTAGCTGATTCACCTATTATTGAATTATTGAATTTTTCATTCTGCGCTCTCAAATATCGTATAACTTCATCAGAGCGTTTTAATTCACCAAATTGATCTTTTATCATCCATTCGGGTATACGATCAAAAATAAATCGCATTTTTCCAAATAATGAATTATGCGTTTTATCATCAACTAAATCCTCTTTTCGAGAAAGATTCAAAGCTGCATATCCATCGCCAAAAAGCAAGCCCCAGACATTGTAAGCCTGGCTAATCCAGGATACAATCATTTGTCTGGTTTTCTCAATTAAGTTGTTTTGATTCGCATGTATATTGTCAATGAGCGTAACAACATATTTCCAGTTAGGAATTAATTTGATTTTTTCTTTTGAATCTTTTGGATCAAGAGTATAGCAATAATTTAAAATAAAATAAGCAGGGTCTTTTTTACATAGAAATATTTCTCTATCTAACTGGCTCCACTTTTTTATTGCGTCCGTTGCTTCCATTGCGTAATAAATCTAAAAACATTTTTTGGTTATCTTCTGTCAGTTCATCAAAAGCATTTTCTACAATTAAGCGATATTCATGGGTTTCTGTGTGTTCTGATTTGATTCTTAATTCTCTAAGCCCCTGAATGTCAGCCATGTCGTTCAATATTTGCCTGGCATTCGCCCTGTCTTTTTCTTTTATACAACTATTAAATAATTTCCGCCTGGCTATCAAATGCCACTTTAAATTATTCTCAAAATCTTGTGCATATATTTCATTCCATTTTTCTTTTGCACGTTCAATATATTTACGCACTTGTCTATCGCCAATCTGCCATTTTTCGGAACAGTATTGAACAATTTTATAAGTACTTTCACCATCAAGTAACCACTCGGAAACTTGTAATACTCTACGATCTGATTCTTGTCTATCTGCTTTGTTCATTGTATTTTTTTATACGTTTCATCTAATATAACTGGAACGGTATTTTTCCAACTTATCGAATGATGTAATCTTTTATGACTTGTACCCATAAGTCTTATTTTCACACTTGATGGCTGATACATAATAGTATAAAATGATTTTATATAAGTACCTGAATCTAAATATAAATCCGTCATTCCACCACTATTTGATTGAGTTTGTTTTTGGTCTAACTTTACGCATGGAATAGTAAAAAATAAATTGCCCAAACTACCGCAAAAAGTATAAGTATTAACGTCTTCATTTATTCTACCAATAAAATTAAATGGTCTATCTGTTGAACAGAAGAAACTATTCATACATTTACGTTTTATTTTATAATCTATATTATGACCACTAATAAAATCTCCACCCTGAGCAAATGCAATACTTTTAGCATTAATAGATTTATAATATTCCAAATATAGATTAAATATATAATCTAATCTACTCTTTATAATCCAATGATCTTCAGGTATTTGTTTATTCTCATTTATTCTAAAATCAAATTTAGTATAGTCATCATCTAACTGAATAAAATAAGTAATATCTAACTTTTCAGCTATTCCAAAACAAGCATTTCTGGCATAAACAATCGTCCGCCTATCTTCAAAATTATCACCTTCATCGAATGTATCTGAAATAGCTTTCTTGTCAAACATAATAACTTTGTCGCCAAAGTTTTCATAATACTTATTGGCTGTTTCATCTTCATTGTCAATGATAATATATATTTTTCCAGTATAGCCAGCTTTTAAAAGTGTCTTATAAGTAATAACATTATCAGGTCTGCCATGCGTTAGAATAAATACTGCAAAATCTTTATTCTCCATAATCTTGCCTGTATTGATCTGCTATTTCTTCTGATAATTTAACATAACCAAGCTCAATCGCTTTATTAAAATCAATTATAATCAAAGCAGAATTTTCCATTAATTCCTGAACTTCTTTACTTGAATGAGCGTAGTAATCTGCAATCAATTCATAGTTAAAAATACAATGCCGTTTCGCTGCCTTTATTAAAAAGTTCTTATCATCTTTGCTTATTTCAGATTTTTCAATTTCTGAAATTAATTCTTTTACTCTTGTTTCATCAAATAAATCAGTATGTTTAGGCTTCTCATTTTTTGGTTCATAAACAGGAGATTGAATTTTTTTTGAATAAATATTATTATCGTCTTTGTTCAACTTTTCATTCAACAGATCAATATCCTCATTCGTATAACCAGTAGCAAATAAATCATCTTTTAAATCTACCAGGTTTTCAAGCAAGAGCGGTTCGTCATATTCACCAAGTTCTTGAGTTCTATTATGTGCTAATGAATAGCGCTTCTGATTAAGCTCTGAATCATTAAAACGCTGAATTGGCACTAACCACGTTCCGTTTTGCTTTATAATAAATTCAGGCGGTTCAGCACCATCTTGTTTTAGCTTTTTCAAAGCATTTAGTCTGCCATGACCCTCCTCAATTTCAGAATTGTTTTCATTGATCGAAATCGGATCTCGAAAACCGAATTCTTTAATTGATTCGGCTATTGAATCCAAATTATGCAAACGTGGATTTTTATCCCATGCTTTTAATTTTTCGATTGATATGTATTCAGTTTTAAGTATATCCATTTTGCTTTATCTTATCACCCAGCAATTTCTCGCTTTTCTCTTAATAAGATTTTTTCGATACAATACGCTTTGAATCAAAGCTGTCTTACCGATACTGAATAGTTGTCTTATCTTATCTTCTGTATAGCACTCACCACAGTGCTGTTTGGCTATTACTTTGAAACATTCTAATTTTGCTTTATCTAACATTGTTTCACTTTATCGAATCTATTTAGTTTAACTAATTTATTTTAGTTATGTTTGGTTATTTTTAATTTGTTACAAAATATCTATATTTGATCATTTTCAACTTCAAACTGTTTTACATAAATATTAGACTTATGCCATGCTTTGTAATAATTTTAATTAAACTTTTTAATAAAAGTACTTGCATTTTTGATTTCAATTTGTTATCTTGTTTCAGCAAACGAACAAAAAACTTTTCACTTAACCTAATAGGAGATAATAAAATGGAATTAAATAAACACGATATTCAAAAAATAAAAAATTTCTTGCACCCAAAAGAAAACCAATGTCAAACTTATTTTTTTACTGACATGAACAAGGCTGTTATAGATTTTTTAATAGCCGTTGGATTCGAGCCAAATAAAAACACAACAGATGATATGGTCTATTTTGATAGACCAAATAACTAATTAATTTCCTTTGCGATACTGGATTCTGAGAACGTCCTGATCTTGCCATATCTGGTTGAGATCAAAAATAATAATGATCAAGAGTATTCGATTCCTCTTTATGGCGCAAATTAACTAATTTCAAAGAACTGCAACTAAGGAGAAAACATGGCACAATCTAAAACATCAAGAAAAACGAATGCTGAAATAAATGCAATTCGTTTGATGAAACTATTCGACAATAAAAACCTTGACTCAAAACAAGCAGTTAGGGTTCTAAGAAAAGCCAATCGTAAATCACGTATTCATGCCGATGAATACTTTGATTTACTTGATAACCGCAAACGTCTATGTGGTTATGTTAATCTACTTGGTCTTGATAAACTGTAAAGGAGTAAATATGAAAAATAATTTAATTAACCCTCATACTAAAAAATGGGGTGATGATCAATTAATCGTATCAATTGACGGCAATAAAACAATATTTCATGGCTCTTGTAATTTTAATAAAATTATGAAATTCATTAATAAAGCATTAATTGAAAATAAGGAAGTTCAATTGTCTTTTTTACCAGTTGATACAAACTTGGAATTCGTTGGATCAATTGATACTACTTACAATCTGGAACGATTAATTAACTAAATTTCAAAGAACTAAACTTAGGGGTGAAATTATGAAACCAAAATATTTTATTCACTCATCTTCAAAAGTGGGAAACAAGACACTTGTAACATTTATTCCAGCAGTGAATATAAACTGCCATCCACCATATGTTCGAGGTGAGAAAGATAGTTGCTGGGCTAATGTAATAGGTATAAAACCCACTGATAAAAAACTAAGCGAACAGGCTATCGGAATGTCACTACTACCAATATAGCACACAGTCACACTTTAACTAAACTTTCAAAGAACTCTTAACGTATGGGGTGAAGTTATGAAAAATATACTTGTAACTGAATTTAGCAATAATAACGCTAATGTAATGATTCATACTGAACAATTAACAGTTGATGAAATCAAAGAACGTTTAGATTGTTCAAATGAATCTTATACAGACGTTATTGAAGTACCAGACTCAGACGTCTGGTATTATCATATTGATGAGAGATATTGGTATTAATCACTGCGGGGGCATAAGCCCCGCTTTACTCTTAACTCTTAACTAAGGAGAAAGTCATGTTACGACTTATCATTCAATCAACTCAAAACGGAGAAAGAGAATCAGTAATTTTTACGGACGAATTTGATGTGCCCAGTGAAAACTTTTTAAAACCTGGGTACACTGTTGATTTTGATCAATTGATCAACATTAAGTTACCTTCAGCATTCCCTGTCGGTTACGTACTTAACAGGGAATACTAATTACTGGCGGAGTTAACGGCTCCGCCTTTACTCTTGCCCTATTCACAACATCGCGTTAGGGTAAGAGTGCTAAATCTAATTAACTAAATTTCAAAGAACTCTTAACTTATGGGGTGTTATTATGATACAATGCGTAACTCGTAAAGCTCGTAAATCAACATCAAAAGTTGAATTGATCCACATAATTACTGATGATAAAAAAGTATTATTCGGTATTGATGTTACAATGTTCGATAACATTCACCCACCAAAGTCATTTACTATTATGGAATCATCAAACTTTCAAAATGTCAACAATTACTTTGAAAAATACGCTGCTGAAAACAACATGCGAATTTATCTTTAACCCTCAACGCCCCGGTTCGCCGGGGCTGTACTCTTAACTTTAACTTATAGGTGCGAAATGAAAAAATATTGTACTCAATGTGACGAATCGCACGAAACAATTGCTTTTTGTCGCAATTGCGGTGCGTGTCTATATCAAAATAGTAAACAGATTTTCGACAAGGAACACCCACTTTTTAAATGTCTGAAATGTCAGACAATTAACTACTGGGATTAACTCTTAACTTATAGGTGAAACATGGAATTAGGTACATTAACAATAATAGGAACAAAATCTCTGGAATACGATGGCTTGTCCCTCGGATTCTCAAAATGTACCATGCGTTTCAAAATAACTAATCAAGGTTTTGTTAGAAACGACAAACTTTTCAAAACACATGATCAAAATTTACTTGCTGAAAAACTTGGTTTTGTAAACTTTAAAACTCATTTAAAATATAACCTGAAAGGATAAATCATGAAAACCATTATTTGCAGAATTATTGGACACAAAATTTTCAACGACTCAGATCGTAAATGTTGTTTACGTTGTAAACAGGACAGTTTTTATAATATCTATTTTTATTCTACTGTTCCCGATTTAGCGATAAGATTAATTGATAAAATTAAATCAATCAAAATCAAATCACATAAAAATAAATTACCTTTTTAATTAATTATGTCAAAGAACTTAACTTATAGGTGATAACTATGAAAACAATTGATAATCTAAAACCACAAGTAAAAAAAGCATTACCAGAATTACAAAACCTGGTAAATGAATTAAAACGATTACCAGCGTTATCAGAATATATCACACAACACAATCTAAAATCTATTTCTGATGAGTATCAATTAATCGATGAATTACTTGATAATAATATTTTAATTTAAAGGACTAAAACCATGCCAGTAAACAAAAAAAAAGTAAGACACTTTCACTTTCATCTCAAAAAAGATGAAGATGAAAACATAATCAAGATACTCGATAACCTTGATAATTATTGTATGTCATTTCAACAAAGAATCGGTTCTCGCAGAGAGTTATTCATCCTAATGTTTAATTACTTTGTTGAGAATAACTTACTTGTCAAAAAATATGAGGAGAAAGAACAATGATATTAAAAATTGGTAGATATGAATATGAAATTACAAGTTCTGATGTTTTCATTGACAACGGAGCTTGTATTCAATTGCTTAGTCAAAAAAAATTTAAACATTGGTATTATATAACGCCTGTCTTATCAAAAAAAGCAATTGAGCAAATTAATAAATTTGAAAGAATCCCACGAGAACATAAATATACTTCTAACGTAGAAGTTTTTTCATTAAAATTATAAAAAATTGATAGAACTAATTATCAAAGAACCCGCCCTGTTACTCATTTAGCAGGGCTTAACTAACAAAGAGAAATATTATGAAAACACGTACTTTATCAGTTAAAGAAGGAAATCAATTACGCATTAGTCGTTTCCCAAACATTTCAACTTCTGGCAGTATCAAGGGCATGAAAGATAAATATTGGGGTAAAAATGCCCTTTGTGTTAAATGTGGCTCGTATATATATAATGTTTCAAGTGAGCCATCAATCTATGAACAAGCAAATTAATTATTTACCGCAAAGCCCTGTTATTTGTTTAGCAGGGCTTTTTTATTGCCCTCTGAAATACTTGTAAAAATTTATCAGGAAAACAAGCAATAAGTAGATGATATACATACTCACAAAGCTATTTATTATCAGTACTTTTGTTAATATCGCTATCATTGCCTTGCCCCCCTTTTTCTTCGGTCAACTGCTTTAAAATATTATTTTCATTCCACGATGGTTTTATATTCGCTTTTCTGAAAATATCTATGATCGTTTCAAATATTCCTTTGTTATTTTCCACCTTTGCCCCCTTCTGAAAATATAAGCCTGGCAGCGAGTCACCAACTACCAGGCTGTTGTGAGGGATATGAGCTACTCAAAACAAAAAAAGGCAATACGATTCTTGTGCGGCAAATCATATCACCTTTAAAATCTTGCTCATGCTGTTTATCCCCGATGTAGTGCTAAACCTATAATAGAGTTATCCCATATCCTCTCATTATTCAATATACAAAAATATTTTACAATGTCAAGGAGTTTTTTTGTTTTAGCGAAGATTTTTTAGGTGTGGTTAGTATATATGTGAAGTATCTGTTTTATGTAGACCTGTGCCCGCCCCCCGCTCCCGACTAATCAATATTATTGATCTTTTACCTCTTTTATTGCCTGCTCAAGACATTTCCTTGTAGCGTCTATCCAACTCAACAACCCCATTCGATCAATCATTTCAGATTCAGTCATTTCACCATCAAGTTTCATTTCAGCCGTTCGTTTAAAAAATGATTCGTCAAACCGAACAAAATGAAAAACATCAAGAAATTTGCCGTAAAAGCCAATATAAACATACTGTTTGTAATTCTTATGATCTTTTGATTTTATGATTATGAATAGTTCTTGTTTTTCTTCAACAGAATACAAGTCCAGTTTATTATCATAAAAAGCATTAATAAAACATTCTTTAACTGCCTTATGAAGTGTTGCCATTCCTGTATATTGTTCATGTAGAACTTTAAAAAATATACCAGGGAAAAGGAAATCAATTAATTCCATAGATTACTTTTATTTTTTTTATTAAAAGATGGCACAGGCTATATTTCATATAGTTTAATTTCAGACATCGTTTCGGATGCTAATTTACCTGTGCCACCTTTTATGATATTATTTTCGGTCATAAATTCTTTTAAATTATTATAACCTTTTTTCCATCCTACAACACTGAACCAAGCATATCCACCTCGATAAGGTGCATGGTGTATTGCTGTGTTATATGATTCTAATTTATTTCTTATATTTGGAAAATTATTTTTTGTCAAAGCCTTTTTTCCATAGGGAATATTAAATATTTTTTTCAATTTTGTTGACGTTATATAATCATTATTATAGATTATTTTCAAAACTTCTATTTCTTTTTCAGTTAATTCCATAAAGCACCTTATCGATTAAAAGTAAACTTTGCCAAATATTTGTTAATATTAAATCTTTATGAATGTTTTCTTTAACTGTCAATAATATAAATCTTTTATATTGGTCTGGATATTCCAAATTAATAGCTTTCTCACGAATATGATTTAATCTTATTTCAGAATCGGTCACAAATAAAACTCTAAAAATATCAAAATTATATCGCTTACGAAACAAACCAGATTGCATATAATCCAAATAAAATTTTATCGTCTCAATAATATTTGATAGCGTTTTCATTGATCGCTCAATAGGTTCAGTAGAACAATCAATTTCTACAAAAAATAATTCGAGACCTAATATTAATATAACATCAGGTCTATGTTTTTTGTGACCATTATCTTGTTCTGTATATTTTGCACCAAAAAAATCTGGAATAAATTTTATTGGTATTATGCCAGCTTCCTTACAAGCAAGAGTAAGCGCAATAATAAAATCATTGCATTGTGTATTATGCTCGTAAAACATACATTTAGGCAAAGCGTTATAATTATAATGAATTACACCAAAATGATTTCTCACTATCTCAAGACCTTTTTCATCGATGGAATATCTATCTTTATCCTCATAAAATTTAATATAATTATAAGCAGTTAACTTTTTCAGTCTGCGCTTTGCAATTTGCCTGCCAGATTTTATCTTTCTGAATAAAGCATAATAAAGTTGATCAAAAGTAGGACAACGCATATTATAAATAGCAACAATAAGGTCATTGTCCCTTTTAGTAGGGAATCTTTTAATTTGTTTCGATTTCAACAAAAAACTTCTCCGGGTCTCGTTTCATAAATGGATCATTCAAAACTATATTTTCAATATCAACCAATTCTTTAATCTTTTGAGCCTGAACACCATAATTATTACGGCTGGCTTCTTTAACAGTAGAAATATACTCTTGATTAGCTTCTTTTAGTGAAACTGGATACTTGCTAAAATTAATTTTACCACTAAATTCATCAATTTTAAAAATAGCTTCACCTAATCCTTGATCTATAAATTCAAGATAATTTTTCGATATTAATTTACCTTCATCAGTTCTTTCTAAAAACATTTTACTTAACTTACTGGCTTCTGGTGATCCAGTACGAAATATCAACATGATAGCAACATTATGAGTTATTGAATTAACAATATTTTGAGGTAATTGATCTGAATATTGAGTTGATAGTACACAACCTAAATTATATTTTCTGGAATCACTCAATATAGAATTTATGTTTTTATAAACCGCAAACTTATAAAATTCATCAGAATAAAGTATATGAAAAGGTCTCCGATCAATAGAAACATTACCTCTACTCAAAAAAGATAAACGAAATAAAACAAAAAATAATTTCCCTAACAATTCGCTTGGTTTATCGCCAATTAATCCATGAGCTAAATTGACAATTAAAATATCTCGATTATCCATAATTTCACGAATATTTAAACAACCTGGCAAACAACAAACATTTTTTACAGGTGAATCAAATGAAATAAAATAATCTAATCGAGTGAGAATCGCATTTATTGTTTGTTGTCCTATATGTTTAAATTCAGAATACCAGTATTCACGTTCTTCGCTTTCTACCAAATTATTGATTATTTGATTCCGTTTTGAATTTTGAGTAAGTAACACCTTAATATCTTTCAACGTACTATCTGGATATTTCAAACAAGCAAAAACAGCATGATTAAGTGGTCTTTGCATTACATCACTGGATATTTCTAAAACATTATTGAGAAGTTGACAGGTTTCTTCATATTTCAAATTGAAATTGTCAGATTCTTTTAAATAAAACGGATTTAAAGGAATTGGCATATCACTTAATGGATCAAAATAATGAACTTGATTTAATCGCTGTGGAGCATATCGCATAATCATATCTAAACACAAATCAGTCATATCTGGATCATCGCTGATAATAGTATAACCATAGTCAGCAATTAAGTCCTGTTTAATTTGATTTAAAAATGAGTTTGTTTTTCCACTTCCAGTCGAACCATCATTGTATTGATGGCGCCGGCGATGATACAAGTCAACATTAACATAAAGATTTAATTCAATATTATTTATGTACTCTCGTTGATAGCCTAAACAATGTCCTTTTAACTGTTTCATATAATCAAAAACATGATCGCCCAAGTCGCAGGGACTTTTACCAGCCTTAATCCAAGACTGAATAACATGGTGAGATAAAATTCCCCGTCTCTGCAACTCCGCATACTGAAACGGAAAAGCCTGCTTAATATCCCTCAAAACTTTTTCACAATTTGATTTATGAGAATCATTCAGTAGAAGCTTTTCGATCTCTTTGTTTTTTTTATACCATTTTCGTTTGAACATTCTTCCGTTTCTCCTGCTGCCGTGACAAAAGTAACTTTGTAATAATAATCATCATTATCAAGATTGCCTGCACCTGTTTTGTCTGCTAACGACTCAACTTTTTTATAATTATATCGTTTATTAAGAAATATTCTTTTCGCCACTGCTGCAATTGGATCATAAGCTTTTATATAACAATCTTGATCCTTTTTAATAATATTTGCTATTTTGATCATTGCCTTCGGAAAATCACATTTCCAATATTCCATCAAATTGTCAATATGATAATATTTACTCATATCTTAAACTCTCCATTTCTAACTTTCTGAAATCGCTCTCTCCGTTGTTCGTCTGTTTCATTTTTGAAAACGTCAACATCTAAGCGCCTAACACCAGTTTCAAGCTGTTTTTCTGCTGATTTTTGCTTAACTCTGGACGCTAAATTATTATTTTTATTTAAGAGCGCCTTCTTTTCTTCTGATTGCGTATTTATGACCGTTTCCTTATCTTGCGTGTCATAGAAAAAACTGGATATGAATAGTATCAAACACAAAAAAAGAAACCAAGCACCTGCAATATAATAATAAACATTCATTTAATAATTCCCCTGGTTATGGATAAAAATAAGATACAGAATACAGCTAATAAAAATTATGAATGCTAATCGTAATAAACCAGCAACAAATTTTTTAATGTTCTTTTTTGTCGAAACAATTTTTTTATCAATTTTTGTAGCAATGCCCTGTTTGGTATTTTTCTTTTTACCATTTGGTTTTGTTCCGACCGGTACAAGAGTACCACATTTAGGACAAGTAACTGAACCCTGAATTCTAACATTTAAGCTCATAACTCACCTCTCAAATATTGAGTACAAAAACCCAAAAATGATTATCAGGAAAAAGCAAATTCAGCCTATCCTTTTTGATGTAAATGGATCAATTTTTACAAGAAAATCTAATAGATTACTTTTTAATTGACCAACCACTGAATCACAATATACTCGATCCCCTTTTTTCTTTAACTCAATTAGTTGATCAAGTTCCTCTTGGTTGAGGTTGATCTGTCTCGTTGTCTGTTCAGTTATTGTCATGGCTATTCCCCTTTCGCTGTTATGATACAAATTCTCTGCAACCGCCTGAATATGTCTGCGGCTATCTGATGATGTAACTTGCAGACGGTTACGCCGTTTAGTAGATTTACTTTAAGTTCTGGAAAAATAGAACGTGGGGTCAAGTGATGTACCTCTAATTTATTTTTATCATTGCAATAAATACATTGATGTTTATCTCGTTCTAAACAACGTTCCCGCCATTTGGTTAATGTGAGGGGTTTTTCTTTTATTGGCATTCTTATTATTTTTTCAGGTATATTTAACTTAATCAATTCGGAGATACCCATAATTATCGTACCACCGCCCAATGTTAGCAATGTTAAAAACATATACCAGTAACCAAAATCAGTAACTTGTGGATTCGATCTTATGGTATCCATTTCATAAAAAACTAAATACGAACCTAAGAACAATGGCATCCCCAACAATATAAATCCATACCAAAATAATTTACTTTTTAAAATTTTTGGTGTATAATTCATGATGCAGTCCTTTCAGTTTTTTAAATTTTCTTTACGCAAATGATAATCAACATTTGGTCGAGTACAACCACATTTTTTTGCTATCTCTGATTCATTAATTTCAAACCTAAAACCCTCTTTTATTTGCGCCTCTTGTTGCATATATTCAAAACAAATTTTACTATGCAAATTTTTCTTTTTTTTACCACGTTTATTTACTTTGCTTTTTTGCGGTAGGTGTAAACTGGAAGATATTGTTTTTTTTTTACTTCCATTGTTTGCGTTTGCACCATTTCCGTCTTTTTTTTGATCAATTTCAGATATTAATTTTTGCACCGCTATTTGCGCCTCTTTTTCATTGTTTGTTTGCACTTCATTTGCGCTTACCAATGCTGGAATTGGATCAGGTTCTTTGCGGGGTTTTTCTATTTTTATTTGCACCTCTTTTTCTCCCAATTCTTTAATATATGGCAGAGGATTATTAGTCTGATATGCCTCGTATGCTAAATATAAAAATATAGTCTCAATGATTAAAGCTAAGATAGTATTGAAAATTAATGCCCAATATTGAGGATCACCACCAAATAGGGAAGCATAGGTATTATAGACACCCAATGCTACTTTATTTTCAATATTATCTTTTAAAAATTCCAACTCTTTTGCATTGGAACCAAGCATATTCGCAGCCTTTTGCAAGAACTCATCACTTTTATTAAGATACATATTAGAAAGCATTCGTTTCATTTGAGCTTGAGAGCGGGCTTCTTGACTATTAAGTTGATATTGATTAATAATACCTTCACGCAATCCAAGCTGTTTCATTAAAGTTTCCTGAATTTTATCAATTTCTTTACCTCTATCATATCCACTTTGTAATGCAAAAAAAGTACCCGCTATTGATAAAGAAGCAGCAATTAAACAAACAACTAAAGGATGCCATTTCATTCGCTTTTTTAATAGTATTTCCATTTCATTTCGATCTGAGTCAGTATAAGCTTTTTTAATCAAAATATCCAATCTAAGTTTTTCAGAATTATTTCGATTAAATCGATGCCATGATAACATTTCACCAGTATTTACCACAGCACCTGCAACAAAAGCTATTATTAACCAATACCATCCAGGCATACTCATAATTTTTGACACAGCATAAATCGACAAAAAAGCGGTCAATCCGTATGCCAACCAAGAAAATACATTGACAAATTTTTCAAATAAACTATTTGACATATTTCACCTATTCAATGGATTTCTTAATTTCATAACTCACCTAATTTTTGATTTCTTTTTAGGTCGATTTAAATATGCATGAGTCCACATTCCAATTATAAACCCTATACAAAGTATAATTATAATTATTCTCATATCCATTTTTTACTCCAAAAATTTATTTAAAGGTTATTTCTTCAAAGAATTCCTCATAATATTCTCTTGCTTGTTTTATGAGAATGTAAATTGGCAATAAAATAATAACAAGCAAAATTGTAATAAAACCAACAGGATGAATAAGTCTTATTTTTCCTTTTGTGCGATTAACAACACCTATCCACAGTAAAAATTTGGCAAATCTACTTAGATTATCTAAAGTCATTGTTCACTCCGAAAGTAAAAAATATATGATTAATGTAATTAAAATAATGATATTAATTCTTTTAACATTTTGATTTCCATTCCTTTTCCCAATCTTCAAGCATTTCTTTATATGGAGCAAATTCCTTGTCAGCTTTTTCGATAATAGCAATTAATTCTTTTTCTGTTTTTTCTAAATCAGGATAATAACCAGTTTTGTCATAAACTGCTACACGTAGTTTCTCCATTTCTGGATCAATTGCTTGAGGTTCATCTTTTAACATTTTTCACTCCAAAAATAAAGTTATTCAGTCACAAAACAAAAAGAGCGGTGCTATATTCGCAGATGAAGATTCAGGCGAGAACCATTCAAAGGACGAGATACAACACCGCTCAAAATTGTCTTGTTTTGTATTATTAGTTTCGGAAAATTAAAGGTCGAAAGTAGTTCATGCAATCCTTTAAAATAATTCTCGCCTTTTATGTTCTAATCTAATATACAAGTTTATTTGAAAAAGTCAAGTACTTTTTTTGCTATACTGAAATATTATTAGTTGTCAAGATATTATCAACATATATTTTCGCCATATTAAATTAATATTAATTATCACTTTAAGTGAGTACTAAATTATTTTTATCAACATCCATTTTTTACTTGACATTCTCGCTTTTATTTTTATATTATTATTAGACAGCAATTACGCAAGCGGTTAACCGCACCGTATCAAGCGGATTTTTTATTTTAGCTAATATCAGCCGACCTTCTCGTTACCGTGAGGTGCGAGGCACCTGCTTGCGTAGGTGTTGTCAGGGTCGGCTTTTTTTATTGACAAAAAACACGCAAGGAGTTAGCCATGAAATCAAAACTACGTTTACTCGTTTGTATTATAATCCTCAAATTAAAAGCACGACAACTTAGGAGACACAGCCATGCCACCTCAAAAAATTGATCCTATTGAACGCTTCTGGTCTATGGTAAAATCGAAAACAAATACTAATGATTGTTGGCTATGGACAGGATTCCTTGATAAAGATGGATATGGCAAATTTAATAAAATGCCTGCACATCGTTTTAGTTGGATAATTCATAATGGCGATATTTCAAACAAGTTTTTAGTACGTCATAATTGCAAAAAACGCCATTGTGTTAATCCAGATCATCTTTATTTATATGAACTTTTCATTTCCCCAGAAATAAGATTTTGGGAACATATAGATAAAACAAGTAGCCCGCAAGGATGTTGGATTTGGACTGGGGGAACTAATTATAGCAAAAAAAATCATAATGGAGGTTATGGCATTTATCACAAAAATAAAAAAAGCATTTTAGCTCATAGATTTAGTTATGAATTGCATTATGGCAAAATTCCAAAAAATATGGATATTTGTCATAGATGCGATAATCCACCATGTGTCAATCCCAATCATCTCTTTCTTGCTACTCGAAAAGGTAATATGGAAGATATGAAAAA
>Ga0224507_10000467_pt1 | contig 15843 bp, 19 predicted proteins | sample SF_Jan12_sed_USG_3_FD_170159 | JGI IMG/M metagenome (GOLD analysis project Ga0224507, IMG submission 170159) | Sediment microbial communities from San Francisco Bay, California, United States - SF_Jan12_sed_USGS_13 | ecosystem: Environmental > Aquatic > Marine > Sediment | place: USA... | reverse complement strand
ACCCTGCTTCGCGGGCCTCGATTTCTAGCAAGCCATTCAATTTCTAGAACTTAGTTCGATTTGCCAATCACCTATTTTATAAAGTATTAATTCGTAAAGAGATAATGAATGATTTAAGTTGTTGTAATACAGGATGCAATTGTAACCCAAACAATATGCCTAATAATAAAATGTGTCAATTAACAAAGTCTGCACACAACTTTAATGTAGAGGAAATTAAGAAGTTAACATCTAATCCAAAATTTATTTGTAAGTGTTGTGGAAGGACGGCAAACAGCAAAGAAGACCTATGTAGCCCGACATCCTTAAATTAAATTAAATTAATTTTTCATTTTTATTTTGTAAAGCATATAAAACCATTATTTCCTAATTAAAAGTGATAACATTTATATACCAAAACCATTATAGCTAATCATGGCAGACGATCATAAAAGTAATTCTGAGAAAAGTTCTGTAGAGCAAAATTTAGCAAAAGATTATGTCTCGAAGTCAAAACTTGGAAATTTACCCATATCTAATCAGATAGACGAAGCTATGAAAAAGAAGATGAATGAGACTCAAAAAGGAATTGAAAAATTCAAAACCGAAATATTAAAGAAGCATAAGTCCGTCGAAGCTATTGGTATAATTCCTGCACAGGCTGCGAAGAAAATTGAAGAAGAATATGAAATCTCCGGAGAGGATGCGAAGAAGGGGCTAATACATATTTTAACAGTAATTCCAGAAAAACAATTTAAAAACATTAAGCAAATTCGACTTGACGCAATTTCAGCTTCGAGAAAGATTAATGATAAATTTTGGGTACATGTTATGACCCCTGTCGATTTCTGGAATCTTGGTCTTGATTCTAAATTTGATATTATGGAGGCTATAGCGATGTCCTACCCTGTAATGGATAAGGGAATTCTGAGCCACATCAGAGTTGCACAAATCCACAAATCTCTTGTTTTGAAAAAATTTGAGAAGTATGTAACTTCATATGTAATCTATGGTTCCCTGACAAGAGGAGAAGCTAAGAAAACTTCTGATGTAGATGTTTCCGTTATTATTGATGATACCGACGTGAAGAGGATGCCAAGAGCAGAGCTTAAAGAAAAGCTACGTGGCATAATTTATTCCTATATTCAAGAAGCCGAAGCTATTGCCGGTGTGGGCAAAAATACATTAAATGTTCAAATCTGGCTAATGACAGAATTCTGGGAAGGTGTTAAAGATGCCCACCCTGTATTTTTTACATTTATTCGTGACGGAGTGCCACTTTATGACAGAGGAACATTTCTTCCATGGAAATCTCTGTTGCGAATGGGTAAAATAAAGCCAAGTCCAGAAGCAATTGACATGTTTATGTCATCTGGAAATAAACTTAAGGAAATTATTCAAAAAAGAATTTTTGACGTTGCAACACTAGATTTATTTTGGGGTATTTCAACACCAACACAAGGATTATTGATGCTTTATGGGCTTGCCCCGTCGACACCGAAGGAGACTGTAAAGTTATTTAGGGAAGTATTTTATGAAAAGGAAAAACTAGTAGAAGAGAAATATGTGTTAATTTTAGAAGAAATATTAATTAAGGTCTGGAAAGCCTATGAGCACGGAAAATTAAAACCAGGAGATATTGATGGAAAAGAACTAGACAGATTATCAAAAAATGCGATTGACTATATGAAAAGGATTAATGAATTAAGAGAGCAAATTGAAAAGAGAGTTCAGGAAAAATCTATTGAGCAGATTTATAATGATGTTTTTGGGATGCTTGGCTCATTATTAAAAAAGAAATCTGAGGCCGAGATTATTAAAGAGTTTGATGAAAAAATTATCAAAGAAGGAAAATTTCCTCCAAGATTCTTGGAAAATTTAAAATTAATTTCCAAAACAAAGAAAGATGTCGCAAACGCAAGAGTAAATAAAAATATTACTCAGAAAAAGAAATTAAAACCTAAGATAAAAAAAGATAATTTAACTATGAAACAAAGTAGAAATGTAGATAATGCACGAAAATTGGCGACAGAGATAACTACTGCGTTGATGGAATATACTCAGAGGTGCGAATTAGCAACAATAGAAAAATCAAGGTTCTTAATTAAGGGAAAAGAAACGAACGCCGAAGTATTCTTCTTGTCTAAAACCTTTATTATTCATAGCGGCAAGGTTCAAAAAATATTTGGTGAGAAATTAATAAATTCTACCCCAAAAGAACTTCAAGAGCAACTTGCCGCCCATGAGGGTAAGGAGACGAAGATAAATTTCAAATCCATAGGAGTTCTTAAAAAAGTTTTTGGAGAATTTGACCTAGTTTATTAAGTCGGGATTAAGATTATATTAATCTAGACTTTTCTAGAACAATATTAAAAATATTCCACATGTAAATTTTCTGCGGAAAACTTTATAAAGCAATTTTTCAAACAATTAACATGGTTACTGCAAAAGTTATTCAGTTTCGGAGAGGAAGGAAAAATTATAAGCCTAGACACTTCCTTATTGAAATTTCCGGTGTAGACTCTAGAGAAAAAGCAGCAGAGTTCGTCGGTAAGGCAGTTGAGTGGAGCTCTCCGGGAAAAGAACCAAAAACAATCACAGGTAAAATATCTTCAGCGCATGGTGGGAATGGTGTTGTTCGAGCAATCTTCGAAAAAGGTTTGCCAGGACAATCAATCGGTACTGATGTAGCAATTAATTAAGATGGCACTAAGAAAAGGATCAGCATATAGTAAGCGTTACGCAAGACCGTATACTAGAGTTTCTAAGAAGAGAACAAAATCTTATATCAAGACTGTTCCAAATTCTAGAATTGTGAAGTTTAAAATGGGTGACCTTAAAGGCTTCGCTGCAGGAGAATACCCAATTCAGATTCATGTAACTTCTAAAGAAAACTGCCAGGTCAGAGACAATTCTATCGAGGCTGTTCGACAGTTTTTCAACCGTTTTTTACAAATTAAGGTAGGAAAAGAATTTTATCTTGAAGTAAAGATTTACCCACATCACATTTTAAGAGAAAATAAAATGCTTACTGGTGCAGGAGCTGATCGTATGCAGACTGGTATGAGTCGAGCTTTTGGTAAAACAATGGGGCGGGCAGCACTAGTTAAGCCAAATCAGACACTTTATATTATCGGTGTAAAAAACCCGAAGGCTGAAGTTGAAGCACGAAAATTGATTAGATCTATTAAAGCTAGATTGGCATGCAAGGTTGCGACTGAGACAATATTAGCCCCGATTGCAGCTTAATTCTACATCTCCTCCCAAACAGCTAAAAACCCAAGTTTCTATTTATGGTTATGAAAACAAATCTTACCCCAATTAATGATGATGTTAAATCAATGAAAACGTTCTTTATACTCGGAAGAAATCCGGAATTATCTAGAATGGAAGTTTTAGAGTATTTGAAAGCTCGAGGAAGAACCCATAAAGAAGTTTTATTTGAGGAAAACCTATTGGTCGTCGAGGTAAATGAAGGCGAGAAATTTGATATTCAAGAATTTGGAGGAGTTATGTGGCTTGGTCCAGTCAGTTTTGAGGGTTCCCATGAAGACTTTGATAAATATATGAACAGAGGAGAAATTATTCCCGCAGATAAATTTTCCTATGCAGTGTTTGGAAATAAAGATGTACAAATTCTTAAGGACAAGTTCAAAAAAGAGAGAAAAAGGGCAATGATTAAGCACGGCCGAAAGCAAATTGAATTTCAGGGAGGAGAAAAGCAAGAACTACCTAAGGCAGACTTTTATATTTTTTATCATGAGTATGACAATGTGACATATTTCGGAAATGTAACCCAAGAATATGATAACACTGGTGTTAAAAATCGAGACATGAAGAAGCCAGTTCGAAGAGAATCTTTGGCAATTTCTCCAAGACTTTCTAAAATTTTAATAAATCTTTCGGGTGCAAAACCTCGTGATTTGCTTCTAGATCCATTTTGTGGAATAGGTGGCATACTTCAGGAGGCACTTTTGAAGAAGATTAATGTTTATGGGATAGATAAAGATAAGCAGGCAGCAGAAGGTGCTAAAAAGAATATCGAATGGCTTAAGAGCGAATATAAGATTGTGAGTAGCTGCAGGATCGAGAATAATGACTCTAGAAAGGCTCCAGACTTACAATTTGCCGCAATAGCTACTGAAACTCCACTTGGGAAAGTCCTTAGGAAGAAGCCAAAAGATAGCGAGGCCAAGCAGATAATTATTAACTTTGAAGCCTACATTATCCCGATTTTAAGAAGATTAAAAACCATTAAGAAATCATCTGCTAAAATTGCGATAACTTTCCCGACAATTAGAACATTTCATGCAGATGCCGAGAAAATCGCCAACAAAACAGGGCTTAAAATTTATATGAAACCAATTCTGGAGTCTAGGTCAGACCAGTTTATTTCCAGAGATATATTGGTTTTGAAGTGATTATAAACCCAAGCTGAATTTTAGCGCCTTGTTAATTTTTTTGTGCCTAGTACTTTAATCTGTTACTATTCTTCAGATACAACTAACAGAAAGCTTTAAATACTCAAATTTATATATTTTTTTATGGAAAACCAGAATATAGATGGAATACCTCAAGATGACTCCGCAAGGAATATGTGGAATACCTCTGAAGGCTTTGATTCCGTCGGTAAAGCAAAAGTTAACTCTCTAAAAGAGTTGGTCATAGAAATTAATGATATGATTAAAGAAAGAGAATCTCTTAGTGGTAAGTTTATCAGAGAGGGTGAGAAAATGAAAGTTAATATCAATAATTTCCTTATGGAGAATGCTCCAAAGGGAGAGGATGATTCTGAGTTCGCAAGAGAAAGATCTGAACTTAGGAAGAAGCAAATTGATATTTCTGAACTTCAGCTTAATGAAAAAATCGGATGTTGGAGAGACGTCGCACTATTAAAGAAAGAGCTTAGAGAAAATACTAAAGAATTAAATGAAAAATCATCCCGAGCTGATATGCTTGGAAAGATTTTGAGTGATTAAAATGATACAAAGAGCGTTAACCGTCGAGGAAATTTGTAATAAGCTTAGGCCTGTCTTTGGAAAGAAAATTGACGAGGTTTATTTTCAGTATACCGTTGCGGATGGACGAGAAGAGAGAGAAGAAATTGTTCATATCCTTAATTCTCTTTATCAGAAACATTTGAGTCAGCTATTAGATAAAGGTGTCTTGCTTGAGCCTCCGAGAGAGGAATTAATTGATGGAACTTATGATTTGGGAACTATAAATTATGCTGGTAAAAAATTATTTGATTTTAAATTAAGAGAGAAAGACTGGCCAAGGCATATTTGTGTAAGTGGAATGTCTGGTTCTGGTAAGACGACATTTGCTTTCAAGGTTGTTGAGGCACTAAATAAACATCACAAACCTTATTTAATTTTCGATTGGAAGAAGTCTTTTAGGCCGCTTTCCGCAAATGATAGTGGGATTATGACTTTTACAGTTGGTGACGAATCTGTAAGTAATCTATTTAAGACAAATATAAACCAGCCACCTAAGGGAGTTGCTCCGAAAGAATGGATTAATGTTTTGTCTGATTTGTTAACTGAAAGTTTTTCGGCATCATTCGGAGTTCATAAAGTAATTTTGGAAACACTTGATGAAGCTTTCAAAGAATGGGGAATATATAGTGGTTCAGAAAATTACCCAACATGGAATCATATTAAGTGGAGACTAGAAGAAAAGTTGGAAAAAGTTCAAGGTAGAGAAGCAGGATGGTTAGAATCAGCTTTAAGAATTGCGACCGTAATGACGTTTGGAGAATTTGGTAAAACCGTAAACTACAAGGGAGATAATAGTATTAGCGTAGAGGAATTACTAGATAAGAAGGTAGTTATGGAGTTAAATTCATTGGGAAATATAGAGAAAACGTTTTTCTGTGAATTTGTTTTAACATATATCTATAAATTGAAAAAGGCGCGACAGAACCAGGCCGATGCTGGATTTGATCATGCGATTATCGTCGACGAGGCACATAACATTTTTTTAAAGAAACCTACAAGTTTTTCTAACGAAACTACAACTGATATGATTTATCGAGAGATGCGAGAGTATGGCACGAGTCTTATTTGCCTAGACCAACATATCTCAAAAATTTCCGATACAGTTAAGGGTAATAGTGCATGCCACATTGCATTTCAGCAACAGCTACCTCAAGATATTTATGACGTAAGTGAAATTATGAGTCTTCGAGAAAACAAAAATTATTTCTCGCAACTACCAGTAGGAAGTGCTATTGTAAAACTTTCAGAAAGATACACTATGCCTTTTTTGATAGATGTTCCGTATGCGGAGATGAGAAATAAGCAAATAACGAATGAGTATATTAAAAATAGAATGCAGGCAATGATGATGGGGAAGGATTATGAGAACAAAGTAGACCCCGAATTCAACGAAGCTATTGAAAATCCAAAGGTTATTGAGCAGCCTGTGGTTACTGAAAAGCCTAAGGTTGCCGAGAAGCCAAAAATCAAAACCAATACTAGTGTAACAGATGATCTAAGCGAGACACAAAAAATAATCTATGATTTTGTTATGAAGCATTTGGATAATGGAGCAAGCTTAGAAGAAATTGAAAAAAATCTGGAGAGAGGAACTACTCAAGGGAATTATACAGAATCAGATTTAATGAAAGTTATTAATTTAGTCTTTGAAAGCCAATTATCTTTAGCTTATGAAAAGGTGGAAAACGTCAAGCATAATAATTTACAATCTGATGAAACAATCTTTTTAGAATTTTTGCGGAATAACCCAGAGCACAATCTAAGCACAACTGAAATATACAAACAACTAGGACTTTCTGCGAGAAAAGGAACATTTGCGAAGAAAGGATTAGAAGAAAAAGGATTAATCAAAATTGAAGAAGTAAAATATAATAAAGGTTGGAAAAAATTAATTCGACTAAATCACTAATTACACTTACAAAAACAAAACAAATACACAAAACAAACAACGACTAATAACAACAGTCAATTATTATAAAATAATTAACTCAATAACCCACCACAAACAAAAAACATTGTGTACAAACCAGAAAAACCTCATGGAAAACCAAAAATTTCCACGGAATAAGTTTATCTAAAGAAAATTTCTATAGAGTCATCTCTGTAATAACTGTAATACCTTAGCGGAATACCTTAGCATAGGGTATTTCATAACAAAACGAACAAATATTGCCGGCAGAATATGTTGTAATTTTAAACATGAGTCTAAATTCTGTTGGAATATCTAATATAATAAGTTCTGTTTTTGGAATAGGTAAAATGGGAGCTGCAATGGTTGTGGTTTCCGTGAAATAAGGCGCTGACCATAATGGCTGCGTAAAGTAGTATAATTTAAGAGGAGGTACCATAATGGACCAAATTTTGGAAGATTTATTGAAGTCGATTTTGTTGTTGCCCGATGAGAGGATTAAGCAAGTTCTTGGAGGCCATACTGATGCTTTTAGTTTGGCTGTTAGTAAGAGGATTATCGACCCAAGTGTTTCTTTAAAATATCGCCAATTGAAAAGGCAAATTTTTGATAAGGAAGGAAAAATGATTGAAAATAACGAAGAATTCCGCGCTTTGATGGAAAAGCTTATTCAGAAAAATAGATGGAGTAAGTGGATGTTGCTTCTGTTTCTAATTGTACCAGAAAACAAATATATTTCCCGTCATTTCGTTGATGAAGTTATCGGCGAATGGGGATATGGGCGAACAGTAGCTGCTCGTAATACTGGTAAACGTATCCTCGAGCATCCCATGATGACAACCCTGGCAGGTATGTCTAGGGGAAGCGTGCGATTGCTTGAAAGAGAAAGCCTTATCTCGGACAAATACAAGGGAGATGCTGGTCTTGCAAGGCTAATAGCCTTTTGTGATGAGAATGTCCATGGTCCAGTAAATGTTTTTGACAACAGGACACAGTCTGTTTTTAGGCTAACTAAAGAAGGCCGGGCACGTGCAGAGTTATTTTTCAAGCACCTCCCAAAATACCATAAATAAACAGTGCACCCCACTTAAGACCAGTGGGGTGTGCTTTATATCAATAATCAAAGCTAATCAAATCACATAAAATAAGGTGAATAATATGAATAATAATATCGGAAATCAAGCTGACATCATCAAGAACCTTAGAGAGGAAAGATGTAAGCCAATCTACAGGGCTCCAATAGGGAGAGTTAGAGAAAGTAGGGGGAGACGAGAAAGTGTAATCCATTTTTTTCCAAAAAGGGTGCACTTCAGGGATGGTTATATTGACATCTCATTCACCATCAAAGATGGAAGGATTCTGACATCGCTTTCCACACATGTGGCAACCGTATCTTTGCCGACAGGGCAGGAGTTAACCCTGGAAGAAGCGGCGAAATTCTTGGTCTGCGTCTCTATGAAGTTCGGAGGCAAGCAACTTTGTCAGTTTTGTCCTAATAATAAATAAGGAGCCTCACCATGATTAATATTCTCGTTTTAGCCACCTGTATGATGGTTGTGTCCAATATCGCACATAGGAGTGTCAAGTATGATATCTCATTACTCGCGGCCATAGTCGCAGTCTTACTTTCGCTTCTTAATCTCAGTACCATCATTGCACCAGATGCACCAATCACGCCCGAGATGTCTGCCGCAATATTTGCAGCAGTAACAGCGACACTCGCGACACTCGCAGTACTGCTTACGGTATTATATACCATATTTACGATAATTGTCATATTGTTCAGCCACTCTTCGGTGCCAACCAGAAAGGTGCGCACTGAACCAAGCAGGGAGATATTGGTATGTTACTGGACAGCTTCGGCCATGTTCTATGTATCTGCAATCATAGCGATGATTCTCAACTGATTCTCTGAGAATTTCAGTGGCGGTGTATGTTTTTGCCGTCGCAATTCTGAATATTAAAACAAAGGGAACTTTATGACTGGTCTGAATTTAATCCTAGTGGTGATATTGTGTTTTTTCGATATCAATATTAAAACCAAAAAAGGGAAGATTTTTTTCTTCGCTGGATTGCTACTGGAAATGGCGTCCGTGGCTTTGTTTGAGATTATAATTAGATGGATTGCCAATAATCTTGGCATGTTTGAGGAATTGACAATCCAAGTTAAGATGCTTCCGGTGTTTGCATTAGGCGAATATCTCATTATTTCGTCGACCGCATTCTGTCTTTGTGCAGGATGGAGGGGTGGGCCGGAATATTTGATGAGCATTAATAACACAAAGACTCCCGGGATTATCTATGAAATCCTACTGGGGACTTGTCTGATGGTGGCGATCGTGTTAATAGCTGGGCTAGTCGCCTATTACGCAAAACTGTCTCTTGGTATGGGGTTTGCTGTGGGTTCATATCTCGGAATAGTCGCTGCAATAATCGCAATAACCTACGGGGCTTATAACGAGCTCTTAGAAAAATGATTTAAGGAGAAAAATCATGAAATATACATCAGTAGTTCTAGCAATTCTCGCAGTAGTTCTTTTTGCTATCCCAGTATTCGCCAGCAACTCTGAGGCGCTTGAGGTAGGAGTAAATCAAGAGATTCAAGTCAGTCTCTCTCAGATTATTCATGACCGAACAATTCAGACCCCACCCGAGTCAAGCCGGGAAATCCAGATAACTTTCCCGCAAGATGTTGAAAAAATAAGGGCTGAGAATAATGCTCAGGCTGACCTGGAAAATATAGAAAAGTTACGGTGTTCGTTATTGTTGATCAGCATTATCTTTATGCTGGTTGCGTCGGCCTCGGTTGTAATAGGTGTTTTCTATTTGGTCAGGGGAAAACGCGATATTGCTATCAACTATTACTACTGTTTTTGGGGATCACTGTTCCTTTCAGCATTTCTGATTATGTCATCAATAGTCTTAGCATAGTTCAAAGAAGTACACATTGACATGAGTTTAGTTTGGGTGCACTTCATATCTAACCAAGTGATGTATCTAACAACCAAGGATACATCACTTTAAGGAGAAAAATCATGAATATCTTGGAAGATTTCATACTCGGGTTAAGACCTGAAATATCTCTCGTCGCAGGATTGTTTGCATTCTATATAATTACGGGAGGAATGCTAATTCTCATCTGTGCCTTCAAAAAGAAGGGATTTCGTAACCTCTTTGATCTACAGAAAAACAATCGCATCGGCGTTATTGCCTTTGTCCTTGTGGGGCTATACATTATGGTTTTCCTCGGCATCTTTTTCGCCGCTACGTTCAAGATGGCAGGCCTGCAATTTTACACAGGCATTATTTCAGGATCCGCTGTGGGCTATCTATGTGGACTGATTCTTTGTGTCCTCGGATTAAGAGTAGAACTAGACAAGAGTCAAGGAGGAGATTAGCTATGGATTTATTGAATGGGTTGGGATGGCTGGGCAAGTCTATTATTGCTACACTTCTAGCAACCCCCTTTATTGTGTTTTGGAGTGTATTTGTAAAAACAGGAGCTAAGCCTGAAGCCATGATATGCACATGGTTTACAGGATGCATCATAGGAATCTTGTTAATAGCCCTGAAAGTTGGATTTGTCAGGGTTGGTGATTTGTCTATCAAGGATTTTCTGCCAACAATTCCATTACTAATAATCTTAGTGATGGGCATCCTCTTAGGAGCTTATGCTAACGTCTTACTAAGTCAGGCAATGTCATCTGCTCCAAATTCAGCGCTTCCATTTGCATTATTCGGGTTATCTAGTGCGGTTGCGTTTATTTTATCCCCAGTTGTTAGTGCAGCCTTTCCCAAACTTTTCTATTCGGCAAATTTCAGCTGGGTAAACTTTTTGGGATTGGTTTTGTTAGCAGTTGCGGTAAGCATGATAGTGTATCAACCGACATCAGCAATTCTTTCCAAATAATAACAAACCACTAAGGAGTTTTATCATGGGTGATAAAATCATCGCAACCATAATCGGGGTAGTCATTTGTGGTATGCCCCATGGCTTTATCTTTTTGCAAGATGCCTTTTTGAGCCAGCCGGGTTTTGGCAAAACCTGATTCTCACAGGCATCTTTGTATATATTCTAGGGTTTATGCAATTAATCCTGCTTATTGTACTCATTGTTTGGATTGCGAATGTCTGGAGACAATAATAAAAAAGTGCAATCAAATACATCACCATTAACTCAAGGAGGAAAATGTGGCAGTACGAAAGATGCCAAGGTCGGGTGGAAAACTTCCGCCAAAAACCAAGAAGCAGAAAAAGTTGAAGAAGATAGAGAAGAAGAGATACAAACAATATCTTAAGTATTTGAAGGAAGCACCAAAAGGGGGGTGCCTATAAAGCTTCACCCGCTACAAAAGAGTTGCCCAATAATGGGTAGATAAAAATCTCAAAGGAATGGAGGAACACCATGAGCAGAACTATCTTGCAGGCGCTGTTGGGAATCGAAGAGCGGAAACTCGGCCTCGATGAGATGAAGCGTGTCCAGTGGGAAATTCAGAACTATCTGGAAACCCCGCAAGGACAGAAGATGATTGAAAAAATCGGCATCGAAGGAGTCGTTTCCCAACAGATTCTCGGCATGCGAATTGGCGCCACCGTCACCGGCACCGAAATTACCTATCAGGATGAGGCCGCAGCAGTAACTCAGGGCTGCACTAATCAAATCACCGCCCTCAACACTGCACTTGAGGCTTTCCAGGACAAGAAAAACCGCCGGATTGAATTCTGGGACAACCTGCTCAAGAAAGTCAAGGACTGGGTCGACGGACATATCGCCGCCAATAACCGCGCCATCCAGGCTCAGGAGCAATCTACCAACCGCGATACCAACCGCCTCACTGCCAAGAGCCAGGAAGTCGCTTCTGTTGTGGATTTTTTTGAAAACGCCGGTGCCCCTCCTATAGCTGAATAGCCACTGCTGCGGTATACTTAGAAAAAGCCCCGCTTAGTAAGAACAGCATACCGAGCGAGGCTTTTTTTCTTAACCATTCTACACAAAGAGGTAAGTAAGATGAACAAAATGAAGCACCTTAAACAAATCTTGGTTACAGCAATTGTAACCATCGCCGTCCTCGGCTTCACGTTTCCGATGATGCCGGATCTGGCAAATGCCCGTGGCTTTTCCAGTCGGTCGTCATTCTCCAGCTCCAGATCGTCATTCTCCAGCTCCAGATCGTCATTCTCCAGCTCCAGATCAGCATCAAAACCAGCTTGGGCAAACAGGAGCGGTGGACTTTTCGGCGGCAATAAAGCCCGGAGAGTCAAAGCCCCCACTAAGCCTCAAACCAGAAAGAAATTTGCTTCAAATTCCAAGGCTTCTTCCGTTGCCAAAAATTCCGGCGCCAAGAAACATGGCCTGAAGCTCGGTAAAAAACCGCCCAGAAAGATTCCTGGAAGTTCAATGGATAAGAAATTGTCCAAGAAGGCAGCAAAGAAGCGATCTGCTGAATCGCTCAAGAATTATAAGTCTCAGCAGGACAGATTCAAGGGGAAAGCCCAAAAGACTGATTACTCCAGTCCAAAGGCCAAGAAAGATCTTAAGGACACCTACAAAAATGTAGGATACTCTGATCCCAAAACGTACACGGATCGCCGGGACAACTTCTATAGCAATAACGGGTATAATATGCCCAACTACGGATACAATATGAGTCCGTCCTTTGGCATATATGACACCATGTCCTTGATGTACGCCATGGACCATATGGATAACCCGATGTATTCCATGATGTTTTTTGCTAACCGGCACAATCCCGGCATGCTTCTGTTTATGTCTGCCATGCACAACAACAAAAGTGGTGATTCTGCTCAGGATGCTAAAATCAAAGCGCTTGAGGCCAAGGTTGCCAAGATGGAAAAAGACGGCGTGAAAGCCGAAGCCGGTTATGTTCCTGAAGAAATGGGTGACCTGATTCTGACCAAGGAAGCTGTTGATACAATGGACGCACAAAATGTTGCAAAGTTGCGTTTCGGAACAGCCTCCAAAACCGGCAATTACTTCCGGTTCGGTCAAATCCTCAAAGTAAATGCCCCGAGCAACCTTAAGGTTATGGTTGCCGAGACTCGTGGTAGTTACCAAAACCTTGAGCTTCTTGCCTCTGGTAAGATTGATGCAGCCTTGGTTCAATCTGATGCCTTTAAGCTTTACGGAGAACAGCATCCGAAGGCAGATCTTTCTTCTGTTCAGGGTACAATGTACCAAGAATACGCTCACTTGATTGTCAATCGGAAATCAGGAATAGAGGAACTCGATGACCTCAAGGCCGGCAAAAATACTGTCTTGGTTCCCAGCGGTAGTGGTATGGAAGTTACATGGAAGAACATTGTGAAAAGTGATTCTAAATATGCTGGCATCAGGACTGAAAACCTGAGCGGCAATACGGCATTGCTTCGGGTGACAAGTAACCCGAATGCCGTGATGTTTGTTACAATCTCGCTCGGCTCCAGAATCTTGGCCAACGCCAAGAAGCACAAAAAAGACCTCATGATTGTCGCAGTTGATGACAGCGATCTCTTGAAGATTAAGGATCAGTGGGGGAACACAGTCTATACAAAGGCTGAACTCTCGGCGAAAAACTACAAGGGGCTGATTGAAGATGGTTGGCTCTCGGATACAATCAACACGGTCGCACTTAATGCAGTCCTGGTTCTCTCCAAAAAATGGACAGAGGATCATGGGCAAGAAGGGGTTGAAGCTTTCTCTACCTCGGTACTGAAGGCAAAATCCATAATGTCAAGTTTTCTGAAATAAGGAGTCGTCATGTCGTTGATGAATTTGGGGAAAAGAATCCTCAAGAAAAAAGTTGAGAAAATGAAAGGGGATAAACCCAAAGATCGCATCGATGGTATCCTACCCATGGGGATTCATATGGATGCCAAAGTAACCCTTGACGAGACACCGTTCATTCTGGCTGATGGACTCGGATTTGAATTTCCGGGCACTGACAATCTTGTCAAGGCTTTTGGAACTTTTGATCTTCTTGGCGGTAAGTTCTTCAGGGTATATATGAATTCTGAAGACGAGGTCTCCTTCCTTGAGATTGCTATGGATAATGGGGAAGTAGCTCAGTGCCGACTCTTCCGCCAAATCCATGAGCTCTATCCCGAGAGCCTTGATGACCCGGAAGACATGGACCCGGATGCCGATTACTGGCAGCACTGGATCGGCAAGAAGGGCCACATGCGATCGGAAGAATTCATAATCACTAATGACGATGATTCCGAAAGTGTTTTCGGCAGGGTTTGGGAAAATCCCGGACCAGCATATATCCCGCCCAAGGAATACACCGAACAGATGCATTTCGATCCATGCGGTGAGAATTCTGAGGAAGTTCAATGTCAAGCGATGTTGTTCGGTCGACTTCTGAGTGAAGAAGAATATGCCATAGCTGAGTTTCTTCTCATTCAGTCTGAATCTGATTCTGATGGCGCCCGGATCGTACTTTATCTGGGCGTGGACATTAACCCAGCTTCGCTGGAAATCATATAACCTCAATCGTGCCATAAGGATATGCGCAATCCAGAATTACCAACAGAACATTAACAGAAACACAAATAATTAAACAGAGAGGACTTACAGATGGATTTCGGATTACTTCTAGGAATGGGAAAGAAAAAGGCAGGCCAGGTTGGCGATCAGGTAACAGCAGCGTTGGTTAATTTTGATCCTGAAACCGCCACCGAGGCCCAGATTGATATGATGAGCAATGGTCTTACCGGTCTCTTGGAAGAAGTTGCCAAAGCTCGGGCTGAATACCAGCGCGAACAGAAGGAAGCTGATGAGATTAAGGCTCTCTATAATCAGCGTCTGGCGGCTGCCGAGAAGCTTGGTAATATGCTCGCAGATGAAAGCCTTTCCGCCGCCAAGCGCAAAAGCATTGAGGCGAGTCTTCAGACTTTCTTGCAACAGATTGAAGACATGATGCCTGATGTCGAGCGCGAGGAATCAGAGGCGGTAGATGCCAAGGCCCTTCTTAATGACCTGGAAGGCCAGGCAAAAGGTATGGCTGAAGATCTCAAAAATGCCCGCAAGCTTCTTGTTGATGCGCAACGTGATATCAAGAAAGCCGGAGCCGAAAAGGAGCGGAATCAGCGTGCACAGGAACGTGCAGAAGTCGCTGCCGGCATCAAAGAGAAAGCAGGTGGTATCAATATCGCGCTGGACGCAATGCGTACCAAGGCATCTGAAACCCGGGTCGAAGCTGACGCGGCCAAGATGAAGACCGACCTCCTCAAGCCGACCAACCTTGAGGAAGATGATCCCAACATCGCAGCCGCCATGGCCGAAGTTACTGGTGCTACCGAAAGCGCAAGCCTGAGCGTCCAAGATCGCCTGGCCGCTCTCAAGAAGAAGAAATAATACCGGCTTTGCGGTATAAATCTATAACAGACTAGGGTTTAAGGGCTGTATTTCTCCTTGAGCCCTGGTTTTTATTTTTACAATCTTTTTATGGAGGTAACACACTATGGAACCGATTACGGTTACCCTTGGTGCATTGTTTCTTGTGAGTGGCGGAGTGTTTATTCTTTCTCGCTCTGGTTCATCAGATGATGAGTCTACCGGTGAAACATCAATCCCCTTCACCCCTACCCATCGTGATCCGCTCGACGATTCCCTTTTGACTGATCCTGTTACCTTGGAAATCAGGGGGGCAAATAAAATCATCCGGATGCAGGTAAATCGCTGGAATAGAATCACCTATCTCCACCATGGCCCCTCAGCTTTTCCCTTGTTGCGGAATCGCAGCCATCCCAGTGATTACCAATACCATATTGATGACGGCGAAGGAATGGATGTTTTTTACATCGCTGCGCTCTATATGCTTCTTGATGATCCCCAATTCGGCGGCTATGATGCCATGGAGTCAGCATACCAGGCTGATTTTGGTGGCGGTGAATTTGGCGGTGCCGGAGCATCTGGCGATTTTGACGTACCGACCGAGCCTGAAGAAGTAGATG